>ENA-UZWU01009659-UZWU01009659.1-metagenome-genome-assembly--contig:-Day-4--1m-contig-9659_pt1 | contig 22338 bp, 23 predicted proteins | sample MGYA00260345_ERZ794905 | MGnify/ENA metagenome assembly ERZ794905
TTGAGGCATACGATATTAGTCATATTTCTGGAGATCATGCTGTTTCATCATGCGTGGTATTTTCTAATCAAGGTCCCCAAAAAAAAGAATATAGAACTTTTAACATTCCGAAAGAGTTGTCTGGAAATGATGTTGGTTCCTTAAAACATGTGCTTGAAAGAAGAATAAAATATTATGATGATCCTAATATTAAGCCAGATATCATTTTAATAGATGGTGGCAAAACCCAGTTAAAATACAGCAAATTAGTAATTGATGAATCGATCTATAACAATATTGAGGTTATTTCAATTGTAAAAGGATCGAACAGGGTAAGAGCTACAGAAACCATATTAGCTGATAACGGAATTGTAGAATTAGACAAATATTCAAAAGCATATCTCGTTCTTCAGGAAATGAGAGATGAGTCACATAGATTTGCAATAACAGCACAAAGAAAGAAGAAAAGGGGCTTTATAAAAAAATCACAACTAGACCTAATCCCAGGCATTGGCCCAGCACTAAAAAATAAGATCTTGTTAAAATTTAAAAGTTTAAAAAATATAAAATCTGCAAATGAAGAAGATTTAATGACTATAAGAGGCATTAGTGACAAAATAGCTAATCAAATAAAACAAAATATCAAATAATGGTTACTTTTATAAATCTTTTAACATTTTCAAGGATAGTTTTAGCAGCAATCATTTTTCTTTTATTGATGTCTTCAGATGGCTATCTGCTAGCACTTATTTTGTTTTATATTGCTGGTTTCACAGATTGGCTAGATGGCTTCTTAGCAAGAAAATATAATGCAGTATCTCAGCTTGGAGAGATTCTTGATCCAATTGCTGACAAAATTCTTATAGTGTTTGTTTTTTTTGGTTTAGCAGTAAACCTTTCAAGTTATCTAATTGGATTTTTTGGCTCATTAATAATTACAAGAGAGATATGGGTTGGCGCATTAAGAGATTTAAATGCCAGAAACAATAAAAGTAATGCAACTAAGGTTACTTTTTTAGCAAAAACAAAAACAACAATACAGCTTCTTACTCTTAGTATTTATCTAATTGCATTAGCATTAAATAACATGCTGCTAATTACCATTGCAGATATTTTTCTATTTGCCTCGCTTTTGATAACTTTATATACTGGCATCATTTATACTATAAAAACCTTCAAACAATGACTGCAGAAAAAAATAAATACACTATATGTGTTGTTGGTTTAGGATATGTTGGCCTTCCTTTAGCAACAAGATTATCTATAGCTGGTTATGAAGTAACTGGATTTGATATAAATATAGAAAGAATTAATTCGTTAAAAAATAATATTGATATTAATGATGATATCAATATAGATGATTTAATTTTTTTTAATAAAAACTCTAACCTTACCAGCAATATTAAGGATGTATCAAACAGTAATATTTTTATTATTACAGTTCCGACCCCAATAAACTTAGACAAAACACCTGATTTAGAACCAATAAAAAAGTCTAGTAGGCTAATTGGAAGCATTATTAGGAAAAATTCTATAGTTGTATATGAATCCACAGTTTACCCTGGCGTGACCGATGATATCTGTACTCCAATACTTGAAAGAGAATCAGGTTTAGTCTTGAATAGAGACTTTTCAACAGGCTACAGTCCAGAAAGGATAGTGCCTGGAGATAAAATTAATACTATAGAAAAGATAAAAAAAGTAGTGTCTGCCTCAAATCCTGATGCACTCAAAGTTCTAAGTAATATGTATTCTTCAATAATAGAAGCAGGAATTCATATTGCTCCTTCAATTAAAATAGCAGAAGCATCAAAAGTAACAGAAAATATTCAAAGGGATGTAAACATAGCCTTAATAAATGAGTTGCATCAGCTATTTTCAGCCATAGGAATTGAGACAAATGATGTTATTGATGCTGCTTCTACTAAATGGAATTTTATGAGCCTAAGGCCAGGTCTCGTTGGAGGTCATTGTATAAGTATAGATCCATACTATTTAATGCATAAATCACAAATGGAAGGTTTTACTCCCAGTTTAATGAGGCACGCGCGCGAAATAAATGATGGAATGGAGGAGTGGGTAGTTAACAGCTTTTTAAGGTTTTGCCATGAGAAACAAATAAATTTATCTTCTTGTGAGGTTACATTCCTCGGCTATACTTTTAAAGAAAATTGTAATGATGTAAGAAATACTAAGGTTAAAAACCTTATACTTTCTCTTAAGAAACTCAAGATTGATATTGGGCTATGGGATCCATTAATTTCAACAGATGATCAAGATGAGCTAAAAAATCTTGAAATTAAAATATATAAAAAAAAGCCTATAAAGTCTGAGCTATTATTTTTATGTGTATATCATGACGAGATTTTAGAATTCTTAAAAGAATCTAAAGGACATGTATATGATTATCGTAAATTAGGTTTAAGTTAGTGGAGTTGGTTGTTGTAAGTGGAGGGTTTGATCCAGTACATTCAGGCCACATAGGATACTTTAAGGCTGCAAAAAATTATGGTGACAAGCTTATTGTTGCCATTAATAGTGATGATTGGCTTACGAAAAAAAAGGGTAAGCCTTTCCTTCCCTTTGATGAAAGAAAAGCAATTGTCGAGTCTATTAAATATGTTGACGAAGTAATATCCTTTGAGGACGATAAACTTGGGTCGTGTATAAATGCATTAGAAAAAGTTAAAAAAAAATACCCAAATGATAATATTATATTTGCAAATGGTGGTGATAGAAATGAATCAAATATACCAGAAATGGAAGTTGCTAATGTTAAATTCATTTTTAATGTTGGCGGTAAAGCAAAAAAAAATTCATCATCATGGATACTAAATCAATGGCAATACTACTATGAAAAAAGACAGTGGGGCTCATTCTATAATTTATTTCAATCCAAGAATATCAAAGTAAAAGAACTCATTATTGATCCTGGAAAGTCTATGAGTATCCAGAGACATGAAAAAAGAAATGAAATTTGGCTGATTAGTGATGGGGCGTGTGTAGTAAATTTTTCAAAAATTGATTCTAAAAATCTTGAAGAAATCAACTTAAATAAATTCGACCATTTTATAGTTTCTATTAATGACTGGCATCAAATAACAAATCCTTACAAAAGTACTACGCATATCATAGAAATTCAATATGGAGAGGAGTGTATTGAAGATGATATAGTGAGATTAAAATAAAGTTTAAATAAGATAATTTTTTTACTATTTCAATATACATGTATACAATGACTCTGCATTATTAAGGCTGGATGGCAGAGTGGTTATGCAGCGGCCTGCAAAGCCGTTCACTCCGGTTCGATTCCGGATTCAGCCTCCAATAACTTTTGTTTATTTATTTTTTTACACTTTTATTTATAATTCCAAAGTATAATAATCCAAAAAATAAGCAAGTACCCTTCATGCCCGAGTGGTGGAATTGGTAGACACAAGGGACTTAAAATCCCTCGATAGAAATATCGTGCCGGTTCAAGTCCGGCCTCGGGTACCATTACATATGCTAGGTTTTGATATCTAAATTAATTTGTTATCACATGTTATTTCTAGCATAGAATGGTTTTTTTTATCTAAACTATGAAAAATATATTACAATACAGGTATAAAAAAAACACAAACTAAGTCACTGCCTTTACTGAAACTTAATAAAGTTTAATGTCGGCTAAACCTTTATAATAATCTAATATGAAAATATCAATAATAGGAACTGGGTATGTTGGGTTGGTAACAGGAGCATGCTTAGCAGAACTTGGTAATCATGTGACGTGCATGGACAAAAGTAAGAATAAAGTTCGTGATCTTGATAATGGGTCAATTCCTTTTTACGAGCCGGAATTAACAAATTTAGTAAAGAAAAATACTCCTTTAAAGAATCTTACATTTACTGACTCTTATAAAGATGCATGTAAGAATCAAGTTATCTTCGTGTGTGTAGATACTCCTGATAATGAAGGAAAACCAAACTTAAAAAATTTTAATTCCTGCATTACATCAATCTTAAAGCATGGAAAATCTAATACTCTTATTGTTACGAAATCTACAATTCCCCTGGGAACCAATACTAAAATTGAGCTTAAATTAAGAAAATATAATCAAAAAAATAATACGAATTTTAAGCTAGCATCAAACCCTGAATTTCTTAAAGAAGGCTCAGCAGTTCAAGATTTTTTTAAGCCTGACAGGATAATTATCGGAACAAACGATCTTAATTCAAAAAATATATTACAAAAGATTTACGCACCCCTTTCAAGAAATAAAAATAAGATCATTAATATGTCTCCATCATCAGCAGAGCTAACAAAGTATGCTGCTAATGCTTTTTTAGCAACCAAGATCAGCTTTATAAATGAGATCTCTCAAATTTCAGAAAAAACTAATGCTAATATTCATGATATTAGAAAGGGACTGGGTAGTGATCCAAGGATTGGTTCTGACTTTATTTATGCAGGAATTGGATTTGGTGGATCATGTTTTCCTAAGGATTTATCAGCATTAAGATACTCAAAGAAAAAATTAAATCTTCAAGAGGGAATTATAGAAAAAACGATCTCTAATAATGAAGTTCAACTAAATTATTTTTATAATAAAATTATTAAGGCAGGGATTACTGATGCCAAAAAACATAGAATAGCTATTTGGGGACTAACTTTTAAACCTGAGACTGATGATCTAAGAGAGTCGGTATCAATAAAGTTAATTAATTTACTCGCAACAAAAGTACATTCACTTCATTTGTATGATCCAATGGCTAAATATGAAGAGGTTTCTGACCAGATAAAAGTAAAGAAAAATATCTTTTTTTATGATGATAAATATCTTGCCGCTAAAGATAGTCATAGCATTGTTCTTGCTACAGAGTGGAGAGAGTTTTGGGAATTGGATGTTAATCGTTTGAAGAATAAGACTATTTTTGATGGAAGAAATATTTATGATCATGAATATTACAAAAAGCATAATGTAAATGTCATTGGAATCGGCCTCTAGCTGTGAAAATTATATGTCATAGGGGTTTTTGGAAAAAAAAATCAGAGCAGAATACTTTAGATTCATTTGAATCAGCACTTATTCAAAAATTTGGAATCGAAATTGATATTCGTGATTTTAATAATGAAATAGTTATTTCTCATGACACACCAAATAAAAATAGCTCCAAGCTTGTAACATTGCTTGAAAAAGGGCTTCACTATGACTTACCGCTGGCATTTAATATTAAATCTGACGGAATCTCTGAAGAGTTATCAAAAATAGTTAAGAATTTTAAAGTCTCTAATTATTTTTGTTTTGATATGTCTATCCCTCAACAGCTAAGCTATCAAAATATGGGCTTAGTTTGGTATTCCAGACTTAGTGATCATATTGAAGAGCAAGTAACGAATAAGTATTCTCAAGGTATATGGCTAGACTCCTTTTTTAATGAATGGTGGAACAAGGACGACTTGGTTAAACTTTCGGTTCAAAAACATATTGCAATTGTTAGCCCAGAACTTCATGGAAGAGACCATCGATCAGCTTGGGAGCAAATCAAGGGTTTAAGAGATCAAAAGAATATAATACTATGTACTGATTTTCCTAATGAGGCACAAGATTTTTTTTATGATTAAAGCAGTAATTTTTGATATGGATGGCGTTTTAATTGATGCTAAAGACTGGCATTATGATGCCTTAAATAAGGCATTAAACTATTTTGGATATAATATTTCACGAGAAGATCATCTGACCACTTTTGATGGTATGCCAACAAGAGAAAAATTAGCGTTGCTATCAAGAGATAGGGGCTTGCCCATTGGACTGCATAAATTTATTAATAAATTAAAACAGCAATTTACCATGCAGATTACTCATAATAAATGTTATCCAAAATTTGAGCATGAAAACTTACTTGCTACCCTTGGCAAAGATGGATACAAGATAGCCGTTGCATCAAATGCTGTTAGAAATTCTGTTGATGTAATGATGCGTTTATCTTGCCTTGACAAGTATTTAGAATTTTTTCTATCTAATGAAGATGTAAAAAATGGTAAGCCAGATCCAGAAATATATAACTTATCAATAAAAAAATTAAAACTAAAGCCAAATGAGGTTTTAATAGTTGAAGATAACTTTCATGGACTTGAGGCCGCAAGGGCAAGTGGAGGTCATGTTGCTCATGTGCATTCCATAGAGGATGTGAATGTAGAAAATATTTATTCACATATCAAGGAAATCAATTCAAAATCATGAATATAGTTGTTTTAGCATCGCAGGGTTTATCCAATAATGACTCAAATTTCCCACCAAATTTACTATTAGAATTGCAAAACAAACTTTTATTAGAGCATTTTCTTGATCGATTTAATTTTACTGGTAAATTTAAGATAATTTTTGTAGTGAATCAAGAAGATGTAGATAAGCATAAAATTGATAAGGTTATTAAAATGAGCACTAATTTAGATGTATCTGTTGTTGTTGCTCATTCTTTTACGAAAGGAGCTCTTTGCTCTTTTATGCTCTCGGTAGATTGCTTAGATTTAGATGATGAATTATTAATACTTAATAGCAATGAAATTGTGAATGTGGATTATCAAAACATTATTGATAAATTTCATAATTTAAATGCTGACGCTGGAGTCATTACTTTTGATTCAATAAAACCTATGTATTCTTATGTAAAAGTCGATAACGATAACAATGTCATATTTGCTACTGAAAAAAATCCAATTTCAAGAAATGCAACTGCTGGATTTTATTGGTACAAGTCAACACAAAGCTTTTTAGAATGTGCCGAAGATAGTCTTCTAAAAAATGATTCACATAATGATATTTTTTATATTTGTCCTGTATTTAATCAATTTATATTACGTGGAAATAAAATTTCTGCATTAGAAATTAGCAATGAGCATTACATCCCAATTAAATCTAATTTTCACAAAGAAAAACTCATATTGGAATCAGGAGAAAAAAAATGAAAAAAGGAATCTTAAAAGAAATGATAGGAGGCTGGTTTATAGGAGATTTTGAGCCTAATTTGATTAGAAATAAAGACTTTGAAGCATCAGTAAAATACTATAAAAAAGGTGATAAAGAATCAAAACATATGCATAAAATTGCTACAGAAGTAACATTATTAGAATCAGGTAGTGCAATTATGAAAGATACGGTTTTACATGCTGGAGATATTATTATGTTGGAGCCTGGGGAGGCTACAAGCTTCGAAGCCCTTGAAGATGCAACAACTTTTGTAATTAAATTTCCTTCAGTAATGGGTGATAAATATATGGTTGAAGATAATGCTTAATATTGTAATCCCGATGGCTGGGCGTGGCTCTCGATTTGTTAATGCTGGGTTTAATATGCCCAAACCTTTAATCGATGTTCATGGGAAACCTATGATAGAGAGAGTGATAGATAATCTAACCCCAGACTGTGAGCATAAATTTATATTTATTGTTTTAAAAGAGCATATCAATGATTATGAAGTAGATAAAACCCTTAAGTCTTTATCTCCTAATTGTGAAGTAGTTCCCATTAGTTCAGTCACTGAGGGAGCTGCTTGTACTGTGTTATTAGCTGAAAGATATATCGATGATAATCCTTTAATGATTGCCAATAGTGATCAATGGGTGAATTACGATATAAACAATTATATTCATTACCCATCAGGCTATGACGGTATGATTATGACTATGTATGCAAATGATCCAAAGTGGTCATTTATTGGATTTGAAAATGATCTTGTTAAACAAGTGGTTGAAAAGAAAGTAATATCAAACGAAGCCACTGTAGGAATATATAATTTTTCAAAAGGCACTAATTTTATTGGTGCTGCAAAAGCGATGATTAATAAAGATTTAAGGGTAAATGGAGAGTTCTATGTAGCACCAGTATTTAATGAGATGATTGAATTAGATATGAAGATTGGCTATCAAAATATTGATTCTGGAAAAGAAAATGTGATGTTTGGACTTGGCACGCCTGAGGACTTAGAGGTTTTTCTAGCCGACGAAATCTCACAAAAAATGTTGTGAAAATAGCACTTCATAATCACCATCTTCAGCCCAATTTCGAGTACCATCCCTATGTACAATCTTTAGTTGAATCCAATGAGGTTTGCGGGGTATTCATTTCAGATCGCTCATTTACAAATCTACTAAAGACATTTAAGAATAAAAAAATTTCATCATTTTTATCTGAAGCTAAAGCAAACAACCTAGAAATTATTTTTGATATTAATAAACTCAACTCAGATTACGATGTACTAATAGACTTGAATTTCTTCACCAGCAATTTGGATAGTTCGTTGCCAAGTTCTTTAAAAAATTTTAATGGTATTAAGCTTTTTCATATAGGAGATTATTTTGGCTATCATCAAGCATCTCAAATACACTCAAAACTAAATGATATTGGTGTTACTGCGCTTTTTGGCTATTGCATGCATGATAGGTACTGCAAATTTTTTAGAGAATTCTACCCTTCATATATAGATAAAGTTTGGGGTGTTCCTTTTAGTTACTCGGATAGATTTAAAAAATATAAAGATTTTAATTCAAGAAAAGATATGGCAATTTCTGTAGGTAGTCTAAATCAAATGTCAAATGACCAATTTAAAAAAAAATTGTTCTTCGAAGCAACAACTTTTTTTAAAAGTGAGAAATGGTTTCATAGATTTAGAGAGAAGCTTTTTTCTAATCGTAATGAACTTAAAGAGTTTGTAACTTGTGGAATACCAGATCCTTACTCCAAAAATAATCCAAGACTAGATCTGGTAAAGGCTTTTAACGATCATAAATTTTTTGTTACGTGTGAATCAATTTTTAATTTCCCAACTGCAAAGGTATTCGAAGGAACTGCCTCGGGCAGTGTACTTCTTGCCTCTAAACACCCAGTATATGATGATCTTGGATTTATCAATGGTCAAAATTGTGTTTTATTTGACCATGAAAACTTAGATGATTTATCTAGCCAAATTAGTTTCTACACACAAGAGAATAGTATGCTCTTGAATCAGATAGCAAATAATTCTTATAGCTTTGTTTCTGAGCATTTTAGCGCTACCATGGTATCAAGATATATAATTGAAATTTGTAATAAATATTTAAAAGATGCTAATCAAATATCGGAGCCATACAAACTATTCATTAGTAGTTAAAATTATAATAAAATGATAAAAAGCTTACTAAAAAAAATTTGGTTTATACAATTTAAGATTGGTGTTAAAGACACGCATTTAGCCCTTTTATCTAGCCCTGAATTTTTTTCAAAAAATAATAATAAGTGGGACCTCAAGAAGGTAAATGACAATAGTGGTATAGGTGGTTGGTTCAATGCTAATAATCATTCTAATGGTTATCATGGTATTTTAAAACAATGGTGGGAGCATTATGGCCTTGGTTCAAAATGTTTGCTTGTTTCAGAATCTCTTGAGACCGGTAAGAGCTTTGCAAGTCACTATCCCGAAACGAAATTTATTTCTACTGACTATTTTTTAGATATAAAGAATGATGTAAATAATAAGACAGATATAATCTGGAATTTGTATTTAGATCCACCCAATGCTCTTTCAGAATCCAAAGCAAATTCAATCCTATTTCAAGCTACTCTTGAGCACTTAATAGACCCAGTTCAAGTCATGAGAAATCTTACAAAAACTATTGAAAGTAAAGGATATATTTATATACACACTCATACCCCCTTGTATCCTTACCATGCATGCCCACGAGACTATCTAAGATATCAACCTGATTGGTTTATTGATATTGGAGACCATTTATCAGATATTGAACTTGTTGAGCTTATTGCAGTTGAAGGGCATATTTTTGCCTGTTTTGCCAAAAAATAGTCTAGATTGTTAGTTAATAATATCTTTTTTAATACTGCTTCTAGATTAGTCAATCTTCTATCTCATTATTTATTTATCCCAATTTATATCTACTTCCTAGGAATAGAGGGATATGGGGTAATTGGAATCTATATAGTCCTATTCTCTTTCCTAACATTCACAGATTTTGGTATGACTGCAACCCTTACAAGGCAAATGGCCCTAAATCAGGATAAAAACAACTTACCTCAGAATAAAAAAACTATTTTTAGTACTTTTGAAATAACATATTTAATAGTTTGTTTGTTTATTTTTCTCTTGGGTTTGAGTTTTATAGAGCCAGTTTCATCAATGTTTTTTAATCAATCTGAGTATCTTATTGGTGATAAAGCGAATATTTTTTTCTTTATTTTGGTGGCTTTAATTTTTCAATTACCATCGAGTCTATACATTGGAGCCTTGATGGGGCTGGAAAGACAATTTACTGCAAATACTTTAATTAGTATTGCTGCAGTATCAAGGGGTATCTCAGCTATAACCTTCCTATATATAGAATCAAGCCTTGAGAGTTTTTTCTTAAGTCAAATACTCGTAAACATTTTCTACCTAATTTTTTTAAGAATTGTTGTTATGAGAAACTTGACATCCTTTAAGAAAACTAAAAAATTTGATGTTCAGGTTATAAAAGATAATTTAGCCTTTTCCTCAAACATGGCGCTACTATCAATACTTGGGGTTATATTAATTAATTCTGATAAGTTATTAGTTGCTAATTTACTTTCACTAAAAGAGGTTGGCATATATACACTTGCATTTAATCTATCTATGTTGCCGATAATGCTATGTCAGATTATAAGTATTTCATGCTACCCAACAATTATTAGAGAGGTAGAAGAATTCCAAGAATTTAAATTTAAAAAATTTTATGAAGATATAAATTTATTATTGGCAACTTTTTTAGTCCCCTTATCTCTCACGTTGATATTTTTTAATTATCATATAAGTTTTGCTTGGATTGGAAATGCCGAGTTATCTAAAGACGTATATCCTTATGCAAATATTCTTATTGCTGCTCAGTCAATTCAAGGGAGTACTATGCTTGCTTATTATTTTGCATTGAGTAGAGAAGTAACCCGCCCTCAGATCTTAATTGGTGCATTTTCTGTGATTATGCTCTTGCCTGTTATGTATTTTTCTATTGTTTCTTATGGGCTTTATGGCGCTTCTTATACATTGTTTTTTTGTATACTAATCTCTTATCCATTTGGAATAATTTATTTAAATAAAAATACTTATAAAGTTAGTTTAAGCTCATATTCATTTATGCCCTATATAAATACATTATTGCCTTTGTTACCAATATATTTCCTTCTGACCTTAATTCCATTAGACCCATTTACCTCAAGAGTATTAGATTTTTTTGTAATAGTTATAGTTTTTTTATTAGGAGTCTTTGTAGGAATTATTAAAAATTACTCTAAGCTAGAAAAATATATTTTAGCATTCAAAAGCACACTAAAAATCAACATTTAGAACCCTTATTCAATTTATTTTAAAATCATAAACATAAATAAATAAATATAAACTATAATAATATTAAATGAATTCAATAAGTAAGCTATTTCAAACCTTCTGGATAAATGTTCATATTTTTCTAATAGTTTGGGTTGTATCGTTCATTTTACTAGCCTTGGTGAGCTATGCAATTCCTGAGAAGTATCAAGCAAAAATGATTTTAGTAACCTCAGAAGATTCACGTAACCAATTTCAATCTATGGGTAGTGCCGGTGCATTAGCATCATTAGCAGGAGTTTCTATAGAATCTGATGCTTCAAGATCACAGAAAGCTCTAACAAAAATAGTATCAAAATCTTTTTTTAAAGATATGATTTCCAATCATGGCGATTATTTACTGCCTGCATTGGTGGCACCTAAAAATTACGAAAAAGAAAATGGAACTCTCAGGTTTAATGAAAAAAAATATGCAAATGGTGTTTGGTATGGAAAAAAAGATTTTGATTTAAGTGATAAAATTTTTGTTGAAGAGGCCTTTGAGATTTATCTAAAAAGTTTAAGAGTCAATGAAAACAGAATGAGCAAGATCATAACCATTACATATGATCACATCTCGCCTGAATTCTCTTATAAAATACTGGAGACAATCTTAGAGCAAATAAATAAATCTCAAAGAGATGCTGATCAAACAGAAGCAGAATTCGTAATAGATTTTATTAACAATTCCTTAGATAACTATTCGAATGAGCAGCTTAAAGGTTCTGCAATTAATCTTTTAGAACGTCAATTGGTAAAACTTATGGTTACTAAATCAAAAAAATATTATCTGTTAGAGCCTATTGACGGCCCTCATATACCTGCTAAAAGGTCTTTCCCATCTCGTTCTTTGATAGTTCTGCTTGGTGAGACGTTGATAACTTTGATACTGTTTCTTTGGCTATTTTTTCGCAAAGATCAGGTAAATGTCGATACAGTTACTAAACCCAATACTATTTAAATAATGTTAAATTTTGGCATTATTGGCTGTGGCAATATTTCTAATAAACACATTCATATAGCTTCACATTTGCTAGAGAATCACCTTAAATTATTAGGATTATGTGATTTCGAATACTCAAGATTCCTTGATCAAAAATTAGCTTTTGACCTCCAAGAAGTCGAGTATTTTGATGAGTATATCAATATGGTTAAAACCTTGGAATTGGACTTAGTTTCAATACTTACGCCAAGTGGCTCTCATTTTGAAATTGCAAAGAGAATTATCTCAGAAACAGATTGCGCTGTAGTTATAGAAAAACCTATTTGTTTAAAATATGATGATGCCTTGGCCTTAGACGAGCTTACTAAAAATAAAAAAAATAAAGTTTATGTTTTAATGCAAAATCGTTTTAATAAACCAATTATTGCTTTAAAAAGATTAATAGCAAGCGATGCATTGGGCAAGATTCATTTATGTACTGCTCGTGTTAGATGGGCCAGAGACAACAACTATTATTCATCTGCTCCATGGAGAGGCACTTGGCTTAACGATGGCGGTGCATTAATAAATCAAGGAATTCATTTTTTAGATCTGATGATGTGGTTAAACGGAAATGTTCAAGAGGTTGCTGGAATGTCATCAACTGCTCTTGCAGAAATTGAAGCTGAAGATACATTAACTTCAGTTCTAAGGTTTGAAAATGGCGCATTAGGAACTTTTGAGGTATCAACTGCTACGAGACCAAAAGATATAGAAGGGTCTTTATCCATTCTTGGATCAAAAGGATCTGTTGAGATAGGTGGTTTTGCATGCAATAAGGTTATCTATAGTAGTTTCACTAACTCTGCATATTCTTTTTCTGAAGATGAAATTTCCAACCCTATAAGCAATAAATATTATTCCCATCATTCATTTTACGAAAATGTTATACATGATTTAACTGTGAATAATAAACAAACTTTTTTATTTCCCGAAGAAGGTACTAAATGTATTGAAGTAGCACATGCAATATATGATTCTATTATCTCAGGCAAACTCAAGAAAATTGATGGAAACTACATTAACTCAAAACTCGGAAAGTAAATGAAAACTTACAATACAAAAATTCATAACGTGGAATATGGAAAGAATGTAAAAGTCATTGAACCTTCAAATATTTATGATTGCACTCTTGGTGACGATGTTTTTGTTGGGCCATTCGTTGAAATACAAAAGGGTGTAAAAATTGGAAATAATACCAAAATTCAATCCCATACATTTGTCTGTGAACTTGTTGAAATAGGAGAAGATTGCTTTATAGGACATAGTGTTGTATTTATTAATGATTTATTTTCATCAGGCGGTCCTGCTCAAGGCAATCAGGCGCTATGGAAAAAAACGCTAATTGAAAACAAAGTGTCTATTGGTAGTAATGCTACAATACTCCCTGTTCATATAGCATCTAATGTCGTTATTGGAGCAGGTTCTGTTGTTACAAAAGATATAAAAGAGGCTGGGGTTTATTGTGGAAATCCTGCAAAAAAATTGAGGTAAATTATGAGAGTTCCTTTTCAAGATTTGCATTTGCAATATCTTTCAATTAAAAATGATATTGATTCAGCAATTGCTAATGTAATTAGTAATTCATCTTTTGTCAGAGGGCCGCATGTATTAGAATTCGAAGAAAAATACTCAGCTTTGTTTGACTCAGAATATTGTATTTCATGTGGTAATGGAACTGACTCCTTATTTATTGCAATTAAATCCCTGGGCGCAAAGCCAGGCGATGAGATATTAGTGCCAGCACATTCCTGGATTTCAACTAGTGAGGTTGTAACTTTAGCTGGATGCCAAGTAGTTTTTGTAGACACAGAAAAAGATAGTTTCAATATTTCTCTTGATGACTTAAAAAATAAAATTACTGAACGTTCAGTTGGTATCATACCAGTCCACCTTTTTGGTCAAGCTGCTAAGATTGATAAAATCATAGATTTAGCAAAGTTAAAAAATTTATGGGTCATTGAGGACTGCGCACAAGCTCATTTAGCAGAAAGAAATGGAAAAAAAGTTGGTACTTTTGGAGATTTTGGTTCTTTTTCATTTTATCCCGGTAAGAATCTTGGAGCTATGGGTGATGGAGGATGCCTTATTACGAATAACGAAGAACTTGCAATTAAATCTCAAATGTTTGCAAGACATGGCGGTTTATTTAAAGGCGAGCATAAAATTGAAGGTATGAATAGTAGACTTGATGGAATTCAAGCAGCGGTTTTAAATGTGAAGCTTGATCATCTTAAAACTTGGACAGATCAACGTATTAAAATTGCTGATAGGTACTCTGATAAATTGAAAGATATACCGAATTTAAATTTACCATTTAAAGATAGCTCTTCATCACATGTCTATCATTTGTATGTAATATCTGCACTTGACGGATCAAGAGATCACCTTAAAAAATATTTAAAGGAGCATGGAATTGATTCAATTATAAACTATCCTATATCTTTGCCTTATTTAGATTGTTATAAATATCTAAATCATACAAAAGAAGATTTCCCAAATTCTTTCTTAAATCACTCTCAAATATTGTCTTTGCCAATCTTCCCTGGCATGACTATAGAGCAACAAGATTATGTAATTCAGAAAATATATAGTTTTTATTCTGAAAAATAAAATCTTACGTCATGAAAATAATTAAAATTATTAGATATATTAAAGTCAAAAGACTACAGAAAGCTAAAAAAATCTCCAATGGTCAACCTAAAATAGAATTCAGGCAAATCTTAGCAATAAGTTATTTTCATAAGCTAACTTTATCTAGCTCTTTCTTAAGGTACGCATAATGAGCACTCCATTGGTATCTGTTCTCATTCCAACTAAGAATAGACCAGAATTTATTGCAAAGTTGCTTGATTGTTACAAATATTTTTCTAATGAGAATAGAATTGAGTTTATTTTTCATGAAAATGTGTCTGATAGCTCAAGTCTTTTTAAGGGCTTAAACAAAGAAATATTTCGGCATATTTATATTTCTGAAAATCTATCAATGTCTGGTAATTTTTCTGGCGCAATAAATACCGCTCGTGGGAAATTTATTTTGATTACAGGGGATGATGATTTTATTCTGCCAGAGGTAATTGATGTTGCACAATATCTTAAGAGCCATGATATTCTTGCAGCTGTTTCACCACAAGTCTCCTATCTTTGGCCTGGTGTTGGCTCAAAAATTGGTGGTAAAAATACAAACGGAAAAACTATATTTCATCCTTTTTATAAGAAAATTACTTTTCATGAAACCTCAAAGGGTCTTGATAAGATTTTATCTTCAGGAGGAGCATTTTTTAGTTATGAAATACCTTCCATTTATCAAGGCCTTGTCCAAAGAGAACTGATTCTAAAAGTGACTGGAGAATATGGGACATGCTTTCCTGGTTTTAGCCCAGACCTATCATCAGCAATAGCAATTTCAACGAAGGTAAAAAGTTTTATTAAATGGTCGAAGCCATTTGTTGTATCGGGCGCTTCTTTAGGAAGTGGAGCTGCAGAGGGTTTTAGTCATAGTCATAACGGGCCCTTAGCAGATAGAAAATATATAGTCGATGAAATTGGTTCTTGGCCCCCAATGGTACCAAAGTTTTTTTCTGGACAAACAATATATTCTGCATCAACTTATATTTCTTTAAATATATTTCACCCAAGTAAAATCTCATTAATTAATTATGATGCTTTATATGCTGGAATGCTGGTCTTCAATTTTAGAAAATCTATCGCCTATTTAAAAGGCTTTATCTTTATAACCTCTTGGCCTAAGATCTTCTTTTATTTTTTTATTTACACATGTCAAAGAGTAAGTAACTACATATTTAATATTATAAACAATCTTATGATACCGAAATTTAGAAAAGAACCAATTGTTAATACCCCAAAAAAAGCCTTTATAGAAATTTCTAAAAAATATAAAATAATCTAATGAAACTAAATGATAAAACACTATTAATAACAGGTGGAACTGGTTCCTTTGGCAAGACAATGCTTAAGCATTATCTTAAGACTGATATAAATAAAATAAAAGTCTTCAGTCGAGATGAAAAAAAGCAAGATGACTTGAGAAAAGAAATTAATGATGAAAGAGTAAATTATGTGATTGGTGACGTTCGTGACAAGGAGTCTGTAAATGCAGTTGTAAGAGATTGTGATTTCATATTCCATGCAGCTGCTTTAAAGCAAGTTCCTAGCTGTGAATTTTTCCCAATTGAGGCTGTAAAAACTAATGTTTTAGGTACGGAGAATCTTTTAGATGCTGCGATTCGTGCTCAGGTAACCAAGGTAGTAGTTTTAAGCACTGATAAGGCAGTATATCCAATAAATGCAATGGGGATTTCAAAAGCATTGATGGAAAAAGTTGCTATTGCTAAAGCCAGAGATGAATTTGAAAGGCAGGGGACGATAATTACAATAACTAGATATGGCAATGTCTTATTTTCTAGGGGATCTATTATTCCATTCTTTGTGTCTCTATTACAACAAGGAGAAGATTTACCTGTAACCGACCCTGCAATGACAAGGTTTTTAATGTCTCTTGAGGAATCAGTTTCACTGGTCTTGAAATCATTTGAATCTGGAACTTATGGAGATATATTTGTTCAAAAGGCACCTGCAACTAATGTAGAAAATATCTGTAATGCATTAAAAAATATATTCAAATCAAATGTAGATATAAATATTATTGGCCCTAGGCATGGGGAGAAGCTTCATGAAACATTATGTTCGTCTGAAGAAATGTCAAAGGCTGTTGATTTAGGTAATTATTTAAGAATACCAGCTGATCTAAGAAATATTGATTATAAAAAAATAGATGGTAATCAACAGTACAACATTGATTTAGGCGTCAACCCTTATTCATCTAATTCAAATCCTATCATGTCATCCAGTGACTTAGAAAAACTTCTTAAAGAACATAGCTACATAAAAGATTTTTTTTCATGAGAATACTAATTTTAGGTTCTAGGGGAATGTTAGGGTCCATTTGTACACAGTATTTTTCTAATACAAGACATAAATTAGAGACATTTGATAAGCAATTTTCTCTTGAAAATTATGATCAATACCTTGAAGAATTTAAATCTTATAGCCCAGAAATAATTATTAACTGTATAGGAAAAATAAAACAAAAAACTGATAGTTTTTCTGATTTGATGTCTGTTAATGCTATTTTCCCAAATTTAATTGCGCTTCATAAACCTGAAAAATCCTTTTTAATACAACCTTCAACAGACTGTGTATTTAGTGGAGATCTTAAAAATGAATTTTATGAGCTTGATGATTTAAAAGATGCTAAAGATATGTATGGCATGAGTAAATTTTTTGGAGAAAGCGTATTAAATAATAGGCAGGATATTCTAATTCTAAGAGGATCAATTATTGGACTTACTAAAGGTGGTTCAAGCAGTCTAATGGATTGGTTCTTAGGTCATTCAGATGGCGATACTGTAAATGGCTATCAAAATCATTATTGGAATGGAATCACAACATTGCAATGGTGTAAATCTTTGGAGTTGATTATAGAAGATGGCTCATTCAGATCAGGTGGTTTATTGCAATTTGGCACAGAACATTTCCATTCTAAATATGATTTATTAAATAAAATAAATATAGCTTTTGAACGAAGTATTAATATTAATCCATTAAGTACTGAAGAAGATATTAATAGATGCTTGAAATCCAATTATCCGCAAAAAATACCATCTATTGACAAGCAACTTGAAGAATTCTATACATTTTTAAATACTGCTTATTAAGATGAATTATGACATTCCATAATTATTTTTCTTTTTTAATCTACTCAACACTTTTTTTTGGTTATTTTGTATACTCTTTTGCAGTACTAAGCGGCTTTCCAAATTTTCTTGGAGGCATGTTTTCACTTTCATTAACTATATTTTTTCCGATAGTATTTGTAACATATATTTTTAATTTAAAAATAGAATCTAATTTAATCGAATGGCTTTATTTCTTACTTTTGTTTTATGTTTTATCGTATTCTTTTATTGCTGCAGCATTTTTAAATACCGCTTTAAGTGATCCTCCTGTTTCTAAAGGGTTACTACTTATTTTTTACTCTCTGGTTGGTTGGTTCATTGGTAGATTCCTAACATTAGAGAATCATATATTCCGCAATATAAATTATCTCTGTATTATTTACATTGTTGGATTTTTTCTAATGAATATTATTACTGAAGGAAATATTTTTGCAGTTTTATTTATATTACTTGATGATAGCGGCATTGCTTCTACCTATCAGGGTATTGGGAGGAGTATATTTTTTATAGGAGTTTTCACGCTGCTCTTTTCAAAGAAACATATACACACTTTATTTCTAAGTTTTATTTTATTGCTATTTTTAGTGGGCTCTAGAACACATATTCTAGGGTTTGTCTCTATGTTTTTTTTCTATTTATTTTTGTCATACCCAAAATCATCTATAATAACCTTGTCTTTTGTTATAGCAGCTTTTTCAGTAACATTATCAATAATTAATATTTATTTTCCTGAATCATATGATGCGATCGTTACATCAAGAATGGCAGAATTATTTAATCTTGCTTCTTCTGCAAGTTTTGCCTCTAGAATGCAAACTTTTACTACTGGGTGGGAGATAATAGGAAGCTACCCTATTTTTGGATCTTTTGGGCATTATTTTTATAATAGTACTGGGTATCCACATAATTTTTTATATGCTTGGTCTAATTGGGGCTATTTACCACTTTTATTAATTTTAATAATATTTTTTATTGCCTTATTCAAGGCATTTATTAGGGTTTTAACGATAAGAAATCATGTAAACATTATGTTAGTATCTTATATTATAACTGTATTTATTTTATACATTTTTCTCTTGGAGCCTATTGATGATGTCTCATTAGGTATTATGGTAGGTTTATTGACTGGGATTATTGATGAAAAACAAAAGAATTATACATATTTGTAATGATTACTCTAAGCAGACATTATATAGATCGTTATTTTTGGCATTATTAAAAAATAATATTGAACAGGAGGTATATGTCCCTGTTAGATCAGAAGATGAGATAGGAAAAAATCTTGATTCAAATTTCATGATCACACAAAGCCATATATTAAAACCCCTTGACAGGATAATGTTTAGAAGAAAAATAAAAAAAATACATAATGATTTTCTTGTAAAAATTAAAAAATTTTCATCACAAGATATTATTCATGCACACTTTTTATACAGTGATGGGGCTGTTGCACTAAGTTTAAAAAAAGCTTTTCAGATAAAATATATTGTTGCTGTTAGAAATACAGATTTAAACTATTTCTTAAAATTGAGACCAGATTTATATTTTTTGATGGTTTCTATTCTTAAAGAGGCTGAAAAAGTAATTTTTTTGAATCATGGTTATAAAAATAAATTGCTTAATTTTTTGACTTGCAAGGACAGGTCGATACTTCAAGAAAAATTTTTAGTTATTCCAAATGGCATTAATGAAGATTGGCTAACCCCGATCAACCAAAATTATGAATCCTCTGAAACAATTAAACTTTTATATGTAGGAGACTTTTCTAAAAATAAGAATGTTAGATTGCTGATTAAAGCATTCGCTAAAATGAAACATATTGGCATTGATGTTTCTTTAAAGTTGGCTGGCGGAGGAGGAAGTGATCATGACAGAGTAATAAAATTATTATCTCAGCAATCAAGCTCATGCGAATATCTTGGAAAAGTTAATATTTCAGAGCTAAAAAAACTCTATGGAAGCTCTGATATCTTGGTTGTTCCCTCTAAATATGAAACTTTTGGGATGGTATTTATAGAGGCTCTCTCTCAAGGCTGCAAGGTAATATATACTGAAGGGGAGGCTATTTCTGGTTTAATTGATGATAAATCAATTGCGATTGGACTGCATAAGATTAATATCTCGGAAATTATTAAATCAATTATTAAATTACATGATAATAAAAAGTGTTCTAGGCAAAAATGTATAGATGCTTCCAAACAATTTTCTCTTGCTAAGCTTAGCAGCGAATATTCAAAACTGTATGAGGGAATTTTATAGGAAGGTTTTATGAAAGTAAGTATCATAAATAGCGGGTATGGAAATATAGGATCTGTTATCAATATGCTGAAGAAGATCGGAATTGAGGCTGCGGTATGTGACGATAGCAAAATAATTAAAAACTCATCACATGTAATTCTTCCAGGTGTTGGAAAATTTGATGGTGGTTTGAAGAAACTTAAAGAAAGAGGCTTCTATGACGCTATTCAAAATGATGTAAAAAAATTTCAGATTCCTTTTTTAGGGATTTGTTTAGGCATGCAGTTTCTGTTCAAGCATAGTGATGAAGGGGTCTCTCATGGCTTAGACATAATTCCTGGCAAGCTAGAAAAGTTCGATCTTAAAGCTACGAAGTCAGACTTAAAAGTTCCTCATATGGGATGGAATTATGTAAAGTTTTCAAATTCATCTAAGCTTGGTATTGGGTTGGAAGAAAACTCACGTTTCTATTTTGTTCATTCTTATTGTTATAAAAATACAAAAAGCTTTTATTGTAAAGGCTTTACAGATTATGGAGAAAATTTTACCTCAGTGATAGAAAATGAAAATTTTTTTGGTGTTCAGTTTCATCCGGAAAAGAGTTTGAATTTTGGAATTCAATTATTTAAAAATTTCTTGAAATGTTAACTAAATTACCTCCAAGAATAATCCCAACACTACTCTTAAAAAATAGAAGTTTTGTAAAAGGCATAAAATTTAAAAATCATAAATATGTTGGAGATCCTCTAAATATAATAAAACTATTTAATGACCTTCAGGCTAGTGAGATTCTTATTTTGGGGATAGATGCAAGAGAAAAAAATGGTCCTGATTTGGATTATCTTGATAGGATATCTTCTCAAGCTTTCATGCCTTTAAGTTATGGAGGAAATATAAATAGCATTAGTCAAGCTTCTGAGATTATATCTCGAGGTTTTGAAAAAGTAATTTTAAATTCCACATCATTTATAAATCCTGATTTGATTTCTAAAATTTCTGATGAACTAGGGTCATCATCAACTGTTGGCTGTATTGATATTAAAAAAAATATTTTTTTTAATGGTTATAAAGTTTTCAGTAATAATGCTAAAAAGAAACAAAGAATTAGCCCTCAGGAACTTGCGATAATGTATCAAAAACTTGGTGCAGGTGAAGTGATTATTAACTCTATTCATCTTGATGGCTTGGGGATGGGTTATGATTTAGAGCTTATAAAAAGTATAGCCTCATCAATAGATATACCTCTTATAGTTTCAGGTGGTGCTGCAGGAATGCAGGATTTTAAAAAAGCTTTAGATGCAGGCGCTTCTGCAGTTTCAGCTGGAAATTTTTTTATTTATGAGGGTGAGCATAAAGCAGTACTTGTCTCATACCCTGATTATGATTCTTCTATCAACCTATTAGGTAAATAATTAATATATAATTGTCCCTTAAAAAATTTAGTAGGGATTATGACTAACATTAGGATTTGTAATAGGTGTGTAATGGATGAAACTGTTCCAGATATCTCATTTAATGACAATGGAATATGTAACTTATGCTCAGATGCATTAATCAAAATTAAATCAGAGGTCTTTAACGGTGTTGAAGGGAAACAAAAGCTTGAAAACTTAGTTAAACAAATCAAGTCGAGTACGAAAAAAAAATATAATTGCATCATAGGAGTAAGTGGGGGCGTTGATAGTTCTTACGTGGCATATTTAACAAAGGGTTTGGGTCTGAAGCCTTTGGCAATCCACCTTGACAATGGCTGGAATACAGATACGTCCGTAAAAAATATAAAAAAAATTCTGGATAAACTTAACATTGATCTATATACCCATGTAATTGATTGGGAAGAATTTAGAGAATTGCAGTTATCTTTTTTGAAGGCATCAATAGCCAATGCCGAGATACCAACGGATCAAGCCATTACTGCAATTCTATATAAAATGGCATCAAAATTTGATATTAAGTATATTATTAATGGAGGCAATGTTAACTCTGAATCAATAATGCCTGATTCATGGATGGAAGATAATCTTGATACAA
>ENA-UZWU01000407-UZWU01000407.1-metagenome-genome-assembly--contig:-Day-4--1m-contig-407_pt1 | contig 22101 bp, 17 predicted proteins | sample MGYA00260345_ERZ794905 | MGnify/ENA metagenome assembly ERZ794905
TGGGGCGGCTACGCGCAACGGTCTAAAAGCAGCCCTTATGAAAATGGCATCCGCACGCCGATCATGGTGTCATGGCCAGGCAAGACGAAGCCGGAGCGTTCTCCGGACTTAGCCCATGCCATTGACTTGTTTCCCACGATTGCAGCTGCTACCGGTATCGAGACACCCCAGAGTCTGCCGGGAATTGATCTGCTCGATGAAAAATCCCGCAAGGAACGGAAGGCTGTGTTCGGGGTGTGTAATGCATCACACAATATGACTTCTGGCAATCCCGATGGCACGTTGCAGTACCTCTGGTGCGTCGAGGGAGATTGGAAGCTACTGCTGCGCTATCGCGGCAAAGACACGACCCACTACCACAAGCTGCACGTATGGGACACGAAGCCAGTAAGGCTCTATAACCTGAAGGACGATCCTCATGAGAAAAATGAGCTATCTGCCGAGCATCCTCAAGTCGTGCAGCGCATGACCAAGGCAATCCAAACCTGGCACCCGGTGAAGACGGACAAAGCAAAAAAGTAGCGCATTACGCACCTAGAAATTTTCGTAAAATTAACGCAAAAAAGGCCCTGCTATATCAGCAGGGCTTTTTTGTTGGATGATTTGAAGCAGGTAATCGCTCTAGAGAGCGGCTATGCGCCGGCAGACTTCTTCTACGTTTTCACGGGTGTTGAACGAGGAGATGCGGAAGTAGCCCTCACCTGCGGCACCGAAACCGGCACCCGGCGTGATGACCACTTGCGCCTCCTCAAGCATCTTGTCAAACATGCCCCAAGAGTCGATACCTTCAGGGCACTGGACCCAGACGTAGGGTGCGTTCTCACCACCGAAGACGGTGAGGCCTGCATCTTGACAAGCCTGACGCAGCAGCGCGGCATTGCCCATGTAGTGCTCGATGAGGGCACTCACCTGTGCCTTGCCCTCGGGCGAGAACACGGCAGCGGCTCCGCGCTGAACGGGGTAAGAGGCTCCATTGAACTTAGTGGCATGGCGGCGGTTCCAAAGCGAGTGCAGGCTGACTGGCTCACCTGTGGATGTGGTTGCAGTGAGTGTCTTAGGAATGACGGTGTAGGCGCAACGAACGCCGGTGAAGCCGCCGTTCTTGGAGAATGAACGGAATTCGATGGCGCAGTCATGAGCGCCCTCGATCTCAAAAATGGAGCGAGGGATGGTGGAGTCCTGTACGAAGGCTTCATAGGCGGCATCATAGAGAATGATGGCATCGTTGGCTTTGGCATAGGCGACCCAGGCTTCGAGCTGCTCGCGGGTGGCCGTGGTGCCTGTTGGGTTGTTCGGGTAGCAGAGGTAGATGAGGTCGGCTTTCTCGGATGGTATAGCGGGGACAAAGCCATTCTCAGCGGTGCAGGGGAGGTAGATCAGGCCTTCGTAGGCGCCGTTCTCATCGGCTTCGCCGGTGTTGCCTGCCATGACGTTGGTGTCGACGTAAACGGGGTAGACGGGATCGGTGATGGCGATCTTGTTGCCATGGCCAAAGATGTCGAGGATGTTGCCGGTATCGCATTTGGAGCCGTCTGAGATGAAGACTTCATCAGCGGAGATATTGAGGCCAGCGAATTGGTTTTCAACAATAGCATCGCGCAGGAAGTCGTAGCCTTGCTCTGGGCCATAGCCACGGAAGGTGTCACGCTCGCCTTGCTCATCGACAGCGGCATGCATGGCATCACGCACAGCTTGTGGGAGGGGCTCGGTGACATCACCGATACCACAGCGGATTAGCTTGGAAGTTTTGTCTGGATTGGCTTCAGTCCAGCCACTGACACGGCGGCCGATTTCTGGAAACAGGTAGCCGGCTTTGAGTTTGAGGAAGTTTTCGTTGATGTTCATAATAAAAGAATGATTGGCTTAAGATTTTTTAGCCTTACGGCGGGATAAGATGATGATCAGTGACACGATAGCAAGGAAGAATACTGCAATGATGGCAAAGCCCGTCATCAGGCGCTCGAACATGGATTGTTTTTTCTCTTCGCTGGGTTGAGTGCTTATTTGATAGTCGGGGTCGTTGTGTAGGACGAGGGTATCACCCTCGATGGATACGTCCGAGAGGCTGCTGAAGATGGGGCCAAGCTCTTTGTCTTCTTTCATGGGATGAAGTAGGGTCTCGGAGATGAAGTGGCGAAACTGTTCAGGGACTTCGGCCCCTGTGCTTGAGTTGACCGAGGTGATGCGAGGGAAGGCTGCGCCTTCGACGAGCTCAGGCTTGATCATGATGGTAGCATTGATGAAGCGCATTCCGTCTGTGCCCATGCCTGCTTTTACCGGAAAGGCGATTTTTGCCTCGATGCGGTCATCCACAATGGAGCTGATGAAGAGATGATCGCGGTGCGGCTTGAGAATCTCGAAGGTGGCGATGGCGAGGTTCATCTCAGTAGTATCCAATGTGATATGCGCTTTGTGCTTGGCCTCGATGTTGTGACGGAAGCCGATCAGCTTCTCCTTGAGTGCAACCTGTGCTGATTCTTGGTCGCTAAGTTCTATCTGCTGGATGGATTGAGGAGACTCATCAGTGAATTCAGCGATGGTGTCTTTCACTTTAAAATACGACCATGCGGTGAAACCAACCATGCTGGCGGCTAAAACTCCTGCGATGATAAAGATTGAGCAGCCAGCAAATGGAGAAAACTTCTTGGTAGATTCTTCATCAGTCTGAATATCAATCTGGGTATCATTCGCTGAAGTGTCCTCGGTCTGAGTAGGTTCCGACATGCAGGCGAGGTAACTTTTTTTGGCAGGAATTGACAGGTTTTTTCAGAATTTCTTGGCGCATTAGCAATTTGGTATTTGGCGTTTGGAGATTGGCGTTTATGAATCTGACGTGTCGAAGATTCTCGTAGGCCTTTCCGGAGGTGTTGATTCAGCCGTTGCTGCCGCTCTTTTATTAGAGCAGGGGCATGAGGTGACGGGTGGCTACATGAAGAACTGGATCAATGATGAAGGTATTGCCGGCGACTGTCCATGGGAGCAGGATGTCGAGGACGCGCATGCGGTGGCGGAAACGCTGGGGATAGAATTCCGCGTGGTGGATCTGATTGACCAGTATCGCGACCGCATTGTTGATTACTTGCTGGCTGGCTATCGCGACGGCATCACGCCCAATCCAGATGTCTACTGCAACCGGGAGATGAAGTTTGGCGTATTTTTAGATTACGCTTTGTCTCAAGGATTTGAGGCGGTGGGCACGGGGCATTATGCGCGCCGCCGTGAGCGCAGTGATGGCACGGCTGATATTTTACGTGGATCGGATCCGAATAAAGACCAGAGCTATTTTCTTGCGTTGATGGAGCAGAAGCAGGCAAGGCATGCACGCTTTCCCTGTGGTGAGATGCTCAAACCTGAGGTGAGGGAGGTCGCAAAGAGATTTAATCTGCCCGTTGCTGGCAAGAAGGACAGCCAAGGCATCTGCTTTATTGGTAACATTAAGATGGGTGATTTTCTACGCCATTACGTACCAGATAGCCCGGGTGAGATTGTCGATTTGGATGGCAAGGTACTTGGTCAGCATCGTGGGCTTCATCTGCATACGCTTGGTCAGCGCAAGGGTCATGGTGTCGCTTCCCCGCGGGAAGGCATGGCTTATGTGGTGGTGGGTAAAAACCCGGAGAACAATCAACTCATCGTCGGTTGGGATCAGCCTGAGACACCGGGGCTTTACATTAAGCAGTGCACTGTCGGCACGTTTAGCTGGGTGAACAAAGCGATCACATCAAGCTGTAAGCTGGAGGCTCAGCCAAGATACCGCGCCAAGAGCGAGCCAGTAACCGTGACGCCAATAGATGACGGGAGGTTAAGCCTTGAGTTTGTTCGGCCTCAACGAGCGATCACGGCGGGACAGATTTGTGCCTTTTACGATGGCGGGACGCTGCTGGGAGGCGGTGTGTTTGAGCAGGTTAAGCCAGCTTAATAGGTAAAATTAGCAAAGAAACGCTAACTAATGCAGGCTTGTTACGCAGGGTATGGGCGTGTTATATTGTAAATGTTATGAAAATAAAAATAATAATTGCCGTATCAGGCCTCGCTCTAGCTGCTACAGTGCAGGCTGGTGAAGAGGCCTCAGCCAAACAAGTTATCGCTGCCCCTCCAGCTCCTTCATGCCTTTGGTCATGGTTTGCTGGTGGATCTTTCGGAGTCATTGATGGTGATGACTGGGACGAGGAAATCTACACCCTCCATATTGGTAAAGAGAGAAAATGTGTTGGTGATAAATGCTCACAAGCGGTTTATCTGGAGGTAGGCTACACAGAAAGTGACTTTGCTGAGCAAGAGACATCAGGGAGTGTAAGTGTAGTTGAAACTACGACTACTAGAACAGACATTGATATCATTCCAATCACGCTCAACTACAAATATGAGTGTGAACTCGCGGACAATCTCAATTGGTACGCTGGTGCCGGTGCTGGTATTGCCCTGGTCGATGTAGACATAGAAACTTCTATTTCAGGAGGTAATGGTGGCCCCACTTCAGAATCTGACGATGATACCGCCTTTTACGGTCATATTTTTGCAGGCCTTGTTTATAATGTGAGTGATACCATCGAAATCTTTGGTGGTGCACGTCTGATCTTCATGGACGACGTCTTAGGTGAGGAGTCTCCACTCGACGAAGAAGTTCATTACGAGCTTGGTGCGCGATATAATTTCTAGGTTAGCAACAACAAATTATCTCAGGCTCGCATGGCATTGGTCATGCGGGTTTTTTTATGATCTAACAGTCAGCTTGCTGCGTAGTGCTAGCCAGCAAACACAAGCCATCATCATATAGGCAAACCAATCGCCCGCGAGGGCGTAGAGGGTGATGGGGCCATGGGTCGGGGCGTAGGCGTGGCCGTAGATGCTGCCTTCTACGAAGTGACTGGCTTGGTCGTCCTCGATGACTTGGCGTGTCCCTGTGGCGGGGTCGACTAGACTACCAGTGGTAGATATAATCGCACTCACCCCGGTGTTGGCACTGCGCACCATCGGTCGGCGTAGCTCGATAGCACGAAACTTGGCATTGGCCATGTGTTGTTTGGCGGCCTCGCTGTGTTTGAACCAGCCGTCATTAGTCACGTTGATGATGAGTTGGGGCTCAGGGCGGATAAACTTACGAGTGAGGCGGCCGACGGTATCTTCGAAGCAGACGCTGGGGATGAGCTGCACATGGCTGTCTCCTATAGGGGCGATCATCGGTTCGGTGGATGTTCCTGCATCAAAGTTACCGGCGAAATCGGCCCCTGAGGAAAATTTAAATAGCTCACCGAGGAAGGGTAGCTTGTCGATCAATGGGATATATTCACCAAAGATCACAAGGTGCATTTTACGCCAGGTGGTGATGCTTTTTTCCAGCTCACCCTCAGCAGCAACCATGGCAATGCTGTTGTATTGGCCGCCCCCTTCTTTCCAGACGGCACGCTCACCATTGAAGTCAGACTCAAATTCATTCATGCCTGAAATGAGCGCGAAGGGTCCCAGAACAGAGTGGAGTGGGCGAATCTCCTCTTCAATTAAATGATGGGTTTCTGCAAACAGCAAATGACCGTCGAGGTTATCGGCAAAATAGAGGGGGGTAGGGATGGCACTTTCTGGCCAGATCACGAGGTCGGGTTGCTTGAGCTCTACGGCATCGCCATTTACGTTAATCTGCAATCGGTTTAGGTTGTCTTGCTCGAGGGCTTCAATGGCTTTACTCGTCGTGTCGGCGTAGGTTTGTAAAATACCAGTAACGGAGGCGGGGTCCCACTTGACGTCTTGGGCTATATTACCTTGGACGATGAGGACGCGAACGCGCTGAGTTTCCATGCCGTTGAGATGGTTGATTCGCCAGACGCCGTAGCAGAATTGGAGGGCAAGCAGTAAGGCGGCAACACTGAAGTCAAGCCGGGGCTTGAGCTTGCCGGATGCGGCTTCTGCCTTGAGACGCACAGCGGTTTGAATCACTACTGCGCTCATCAGAACGGGTAAGAAAGCCAAGCCGGTGATGCCGATGAGATCAGCCGCTTGCGCCAGTACTGGGGTTTCGTGAAAAGCAACGCCGAGCCCATTCCAGCTAAAGCCAGTGAAGATCCAGCCGCGCAACCATTCGAGCCCGACCCAAGCTGCCGCATTGATGAAGGCAAACTTTAGTGAGCGTAGCGAGTCTCCAAGGGCACCGTTGAGTAAACCAATACGGGGGCGTGCTTGTCGTTGTTTGGTGGTTTTTTGGCTGATTTTTTCTTGGAGGCTACTTGCTGCTTGTTGTGGTTTATTACTTACCTTGTTGGGTGTGCTTTTTGGTTTCCTCCACGGGTTTCCGAGGCTGACAGCAATCGCACCCCAAGTACCAAAATAGAGAGCAAGGAAGGCCGCCATCGCCATCGCGCCAAGGCCACTGACGGTCCATAGCCACTTGAGATTGATAAGCCAAAAAACGAAGCCTGAGAGGTAGGCGATACTAAAGCCATAGCGCTTAGTAGTTCCGCGCCAAAGAGCTGGAAGCAAGGGTAGCATCCATACCCAGACAAGCCCTGAGAAATTTCCAAAGCCCGGAAAGCACATAGCCAGAAGCAAGCCACTGATGAGTGCGGCAATTACTGGCCCAAGGGTTTTCCCGGGCAGGCTTTTTTGGGGCAGGCTTTCTATGGGTTCTTCTAACATTGTTAGGGTGTGAGCCAGTGTTGTGGCTCTAGAAGGCTATGCTAGGCTGTTGTGTTAGGCCATTCGTGTCTTGGCGTCTGTTTCGAGGGCGGACCAGAGAGAGTCTAGTTGTGAGGCGACCTTAGCTTTACTTGCTGGCAGGTCATCTGAAGGAGTATCTTTGCCAAAGAGGTAGTATTTGATCTTTGGCTCGGTGCCTGATGGGCGCACCGCGCATGAACGCCCGTCTTCTAGATCGATGATAAGCATGCCTTCTTTGGGTAGAGTATCTCCTTCTGCATCTTCAAAGTCATCCTTGGAAAAATCTCGCACACGTGACACGGTAGCGCCGTCGATCTCGCTCGGTGGATTTTCAGAGTAGGACGCTGATAGGGCTTTGATTTGCGCGGCACCATCAGCACCTTCCATGACGAGAGCTTTGCCAACTTCTAAGTGGTAACCGTATTCGGTGTAGAGGTCGTCCATCAGTGCGGCGATGGTCTTGCCCTCGCTTTTAGCGAAAGCTGCAAGCTCAGCAAACATGACGGCAGCACCATTGCCATCCTTGTCTCGAATCGAGTCGGTGCCCAAGTAGCCGTAGCTTTCTTCGCCACCAAAGATGAAGAAGCGAGAATACTCGAGGCGTAGGTCGCGGCTTTGCTCAGGACTTAGGGCGCGGTAGTTGCCTTTTTTGTCGGCAGGGATGGCGTCCTCATACTTTTGCAGCTTCGCGGCAATATATTTGAAACCAGTCAAGGTATCGACGATGCCGACGCCAAATTTCTCAGCAATCGCTCGTTGAAGTTCGGTGGTAACCAGGGTCTTAATGAGCACGGCGCGACTTCTATTGGAGTCAGTAATAATGCCTTGGTCGACGAAGGTCTTGGTGCGATACCATGCCATTAGCGAGCCAATCTGGTTGCCAGTGAGCAGTTGCATTTCTCCTGTGTCATTGCGAACGGCGACGCCCATGCGGTCACAGTCAGGATCGGTTCCGATAACAATCTCAGCACCTTGCTCGTCAGCGAGAGCAATGCCCATGGCAAGTGCAGGCCCATTTTCTGGGTTAGGGGAGGCTACGGTTGGGAAGCGACCGTCCTGAATATCTTGCTCAGCAACGGTGAATACCTCGAAGCCAAGTTCGTTGAGCAGTGGCACAATGCAATGGCCACCAGTGCCATGCAGGTTGGTAAATACTACCTTGGTCTTATCATCGCCTCCTTCCATAAGGTCAGGGCGGAGCAGTAAGCTCTTGGCATCATCCATGTAGATGCGGTCCATGTCGGTAGACAATACGTGTAGCGTTCCTTGCTCGCCATCAGGCAAGGCATCATAAGCTTCACTGGCGATCGCGTTGACTTCGTTGATAACGCCTGAGGCATTCGGCTCGACCAGCTGAGCTCCTTGGTTGAAGTAGGCCTTGAAGCCGTTGTCGTGAGAGGGGTTATGGCTGGCAGTGAGGACGACTCCGGCATCGGCATTGAGTGCACGAATGGCATAAGATATTTCCGGAGTGGCTCTTGGCGCGTCAAAGAGGTGCACATCGCAACCTAGCTCGGTGCAGAGCTTGGCACAAAATTCTGCAAAATCTCGTGAGAAGTGTCGGGTGTCATGACCAAAGACAAAAGCTGGTTTGCGCTCGATACCTTGCTCCGCAAGATAGCGTTTGAGGTAGATGATCATACCGCGCACGGCGCGGCTGACGTTGTAGAAATTCATCGAGGCAGTACCCACACATGGGTGCTCAGGACGCTTATTGGGGCCGCCGGCGCCCTGCTCAGCACTGGTGACGACTCGGCCAACGGTGCGGCCACGTAATCCGCCAGTTCCAAAGGCCAGTGTTTTGAAAAAACGATCATTGAGTTCTTGCCATGCGGCGCTCGCAGTAAGTTCGGTAATGGCTGCTGCTGCGATGGGGCTGGTGGTGCCATCGAGTAGTGCGCGAATGTTGTCGCGGGAAGATTTGAGTAGTTGGCCAGAGGCCACGGCATCATCAAGGGTATCGAGAACAGATTGAATATCAGACATTTCGGGCTGGATGATAAAGAGAGTTCATGAGATTGCAACCCTGTGATCAGGCATAAACTTGAAACAGCGATCGATAAACGTGCAGCTATGCTCGGAGCTGATACGGATGCATTGAGGTTGGTCGACGGCGATGGAGATGAGCTGCCAGGTGTCTACTTAGATACTTTGGCGGATCGGTGGCTTGTGTCTACGACGGCTGGGGAGCTTGATCCTGAGGTGCGCGAGTGGCTGATGCAAGAAGGGGCAAAGAGCCGAACAATCTATTGGAAGCAACTCGACCAGCACGAGAAAACAGATCCTACGCATATTGCGGGACCCAAGCAGGAGAGCGCATTCATGGTGAGGGAAAATGGGGTGGCTTATCAGTTGAGTTTTCAATCTGGTTATTCGCAAGGCATCTTTCTTGATCAACGACTCAACCGTAAGCGTGTTAGATCCAGTAGCGAGAAAGGAACGACTGTGCTGAACACTTTTGCCTACACCGGGGCTTTTTCGGTCTGTGCTGCACTCGGCGGAGCGACAACAACGACATTAGACTTGTCACAAGTTTACCTAGATGGCGCACGCGATAATTTTGCGGCTAATCAGATGAATGCTTCAGACCATTATTTCTGTAAGGGGGATACCTTTCACTGGCTGAAACGCTTTGCACGTCAGGGTAGGACTTTTGATGGTATCATTCTTGATCCGCCTACTTTCTCGCGTGATGATAAAGGCAAGGTATTTCGAGTGGAGAAAGATTATGGTCGCTTAGTGTCGATGGCGCGTGCTTGTCTAGCTGACGATGGCTGGATGCTGTGCTGCACGAATTGTCGTAAGCTTGATCTCCGAGATTTTACCCGCATGATTCAACAAGCTGCGCCTGATGCAGAGTTGACCTCCTTGGCCATGCCAGAGGAATACACAGCGGCACCGTATTTGAAATCAGTATGGGTGAAGGTATAACACAGAAAATACAACAGCTTCACACTCACTGTAGCTTACTATAAAAAACCCCCAGCTGCTATGGCAGCTGAGGGCGTGATTGAGTTTGATAAGCTCGACCCTAGAACTTGTAGTCGAGGTAAAATTGGAATTGGCCACCTTGATCAGCTTCTTCCTCGATACCGCTTGGTGTGCCCAGCGGGAACGCGTAGTCGAGAGCTAGTGGGCCGAAGGGTAGGTTCAAGCGCAATCCCAGACCTGCATCGTGGTAGAAGCCATCGCCAAATTCCCATGAATCGGCATTGACGGTTCCCACGTCGTAGAAGGCAGCACCGCGGATTTTTTCAGCGATAGGGAAGGTGTATTCGAAGGATACATAAGCCGAGGTGTTACCACCTAGAACCTCGTTGGTCACGCCGTCGCGAGGGCCTACGTCACGGTTTTCGAATCCGCGTAGGTTGTAGGGGCCACCGAGGAACTCACGATCAAAGATAGGCACGTTTGATGAGCTACCATGCGTGTCTGCTACGGTGAGAGCTCCTGCAATATTTAGGATGCTGTCACCCCAAAGGTTCCAGTGTTTTGATCCTGCAGCATTGATGATGAAGACGTCAACATCACCTCCGATGGGGCCTCCAGCGTAGGTAGCGCCGAGGTCAATCTTGTGACCTTTGCGTGGTAGTTGGTTACTGTCGCGGCTATCATAAACGTAGTTCATGCTGAGAGCACTGCGAAGGTAGCTGCCATCTTCGGCCTCAAAGGCGGCAGATGTGTCTGTGTCGGCATCGATGGTGATGTCTTCGATGCGGTATTCACTGCGAAGGTAGGAGCGCTTACCAAGAGGCTTCCTGAGAGATACTGCCGCACCATACTGGCTTTGCTCGTATTCGGAGCTGTAGTAGAGCGTGTCGCGGTAGAATAGCTCGGTGCCGAGTGCGAGTTTTTGGCCGAGAAACCATGGCTCAACTAGAGAAACTCTGAGATCTTTGCGCTCGCTTCCGACCTGGATTTTTGTGCTGAAGCGTTGACCTGCTCCGGTAAAGCGGCCCCAGTTAGTGATATCAAAGTTTGTTTGCTCAAGTGTAGCGTAGCCGACGATGTTATCGACCGAGCTGAATCCGATGCCGAAACCAACCGATCCGGTTTTCCTCTCATCCACCAGAATGTTGACATCACGATAACCGTCGAGGTTGCTTGGCGAGGCTGATACTTGCACGTCATTGAAATAGTTCATATTTCTCAGGCGTTTGCGGGTGGTTTCTATCTCAACTGAGTTGAGATGCTCACCTGGCTTCATGGGAACTTCACGGCGAATGACACGGTCTTGAGTTTTGTCATTACCTTCGATGGTCACTTTACCTACTAAGTAGCGGCGACCTTCTACAATGCGGTAGATGATTTTAACGCTGTTTGCACTGACATCTTGAATGTCGGGAGTTACTGCGGCATCAGCATAGCCACGTGAACCGTAATAACTGCGGATCATGCGGATGTCGTCACGCATTTTTGTGATAGAATAAGGATCACCTCCGAGAAGAGATAATGCAGGCATCAGCTCTTCTGCTGTGAATACGGTTGTCTTTCCGAAGCCAACGGCGGTGACGGTGTAAAGAGCCCCCTCATCAATACTAATAACGAGGTCGACGCGATCGTCTTCTTGAGGCTCACGACGAACGCTAGCATTGGCACGAAGGTAGCCACGGCTTCGGTAGTAATCCAGCACGAGGTCGAGGTCTTCATCTAGTTTGGTGGCATCGATGCGACCAGACTTGGTGAAGAAAGAAAACCAACCCTTCTGCTTGGTTTTCATCTCATTGCGAAGAACGTGAGATTTGAATACGGTGTTTCCCTCAAAGCGAATCTCGTGCACTTCGGCGCGGGCGCCCTCGTCGACGATAATAATTAGCTCAGCAGATCCTGAAGTTCCCGCAGCCTCTACTTTGTGGGACACGGTGACATCTGCGTAACCGTAACCGCGATAGTGTTCGATGACATTGCGGCGAGCAGCCAGTATGTTCTCATCGCTCATCAGGCCCCCGGCCTCGAGATCTACGATATCGGCGAGTTTACGGTCGCTGAATATATTGTTACCCAGAAAACCAATGGAGACGATGTTAGCGCGGGTTTTTACCTCGGCGATGACATTGACACCTGCACCAGCGGCTTCTGCAAAAAACCGAATGTCGTCTACGAGCCCACTTTCATAAAGCGAACGAACATCCTCGTCGAGACGAGCTGAGCTGTATGTTTGGCCTGCCCGAGCTGACATGAATCCACGAATACGCCCTTCGTCAACGGTGCGAGCACCATTGTAGCGAACGCTGACGGAATTGATGGTTTTGCCCTCAAAACTTTGAGCTTGGCTGGTCGGTGTGCTGACAGCCATTAAGACAAAACCCGCAAGCATTAGAAGCTGCTGCGGGATGCGGGAAATAAGATAGTTGATCATGAATAATTAGATACGATTTAGTATGTTGGGATCACACTTGTTCAAGTCGATTGCGTCAAGTTGAAACGCAGATATTATCCCTTGCGCAGCAGAGGGTGGCCACGCTTAGCTTTTGAGGTAAAGGGAGCGCGTAGGTAGCAGGGAGCGAGAGGGGTAGAAAATAGCTGCTCGCGTCTAGCATGCTCGAGCTGAAGCCACAGGTCGATAAGCAGGCGAGCATGTGGCTGGGTGGTGGTGATACGTTGCTGGTGATTGTCGCTTACACTGAGTTTGTCTGGATCATCGAGTGTGAAGAGCAGTTCGTCAGGGCTGGCAGTGAGGCGCTGCTCGAGGGCTTCAGCATCCATGAGCTCGGGCTCTGCAGCCTCACCTGAAGCGGTGATTGGCGATACATAGTAGAGGCCTCTGCGGGCATCACCGATAGCGAGGGCGCTGGTTTTGGCCTCGGTAACTGGTTGTGACCGTGCGACAGGTGTGGCGGCGATTGATCCTAGTGCCGCAGCTGGACAGGAATTTGCAATAGCTACTCCCTGTGCCGCTGCAATGCCAACTCGGGTGCCACTGTAACTACCGGGCCCGCTGCCGACGATCACGCACGACAAGGAACGCCCGTCCAGCTTAGTAAGTGCCTCAGTTAGAGGATCAAATATCATGGAGTTGTGCTTGCGGTCACTGACAAATTCAGCATCAAAGAGCCATTTGCCATCTGACCAGAGAGCAATGCTTGCCTCGGCTACACTGGTTTCTATCGCTAGAACGGTCTCCATAGACTCAAATTAATCAACAGACGCAAAATACCAATCATGGAATTCCAAAAATCTAAAAAAATCTCACATATCCAAAGCGATTCATTCTTGCATCCCTTCATGTTTATCGCTTACATCCACTCCGTTAATGGTCTTTGAGGTAATGTTCTTACAAACATCACGCCCAATGCCATAGCCGATTTTCTGAGTCGTCACGCCAAGGTGTTCCTGTGATGCAGATGCTGGTCAAAAAACGAACCAGTCCATAATAACAAAAAATTAACCAAGAATCATTAATAATCATGAGTGACTATGCCAAAGGACTCGAGGGAGTTATCGCCAATGAATCAGCTCTCAGCAATGTCGAGGGTTTGAAGGGAGAGCTATCATATCTGGGATATGATATCGATGACCTCGTTGAGCATTGTTGCTTTGGCGAAGTTACTTATCTGCTTCTTAAAGGACGTTTGCCAAACACCAAAGAGCTGCAAAATTTCCGGGCAAAGCTGCACCAAAATCGTGAGCTCCCACCGCAAGTTGTTGATTTTATCAAATCAGCACCCCAGGACGCAAGCCCCATGGACATCGTACGCACGGGGGTTTCCATGCTAGGGCTCTACGACAAGCGCGCCAAAATCGGAGAGCCTGATCATGAGGCTCTTTATGAGGCTGCGATTTCGATTATCGCCCGTATTCCCGTTATTATTGCTTACTTTCACAGGGCTCGTAATGGGCTGGATTTACCACCCGTTCGTACTGATCTCTGTAGCGCTGCCCATTTCCTCTATCTCATCAACGGTGAAGAGCCTTCAGAGGCTGCTGTGAAGACCCTGGATATCGCCTACACATTGCATGCCGACCACGGCATGAACGCTTCAACCTTCTCTGCTCGTGTGACGGTAGCGACACTGAGTGATATCTATTCTGGCATGACATCTGCCATTGGCACTCTCAAAGGGCCACTCCACGGTGGAGCTAATGAAGGCGTGATTCACATGCTGGAGAAAATTGGCAGTGAAGATAAAGTCGACGCCTACGTGGAGGACTGCCTAGCTAACAAAAAGAAAATCATGGGCATCGGCCACAGAGTCTACAAGGTACTCGATCCTCGCGCTCCACATCTTAAAAAAATGGCGCTTCAACTCACTGAGGAGCTGGGTGAGCCGAAGTGGATCAACATGTCTAACCGCATTGCTGAGATGATGCACGAGCGTAAGGGATTGAACGCTAATGTTGATTTCTATTCTGCCACTGTATACTATTCATTGGGCATCCCGACGGATCTATTTACACCGATCTTCACGATTGCGCGCGCATCCGGATGGGCGGCACAGATTCTTGAGCAACTGCGTGACAACCGCCTCTATCGCCCGCTTACCAAATACGTTGGACCACAGGAAATAATGCCCGTGCCTCCGATCAGCGAGCGCTAAACAGGCCAATATAGATTTTTTCAAAACTCGGCAGGCTTTATGAAGCTAATGCCGAGTTTTTTTTGGCCAATTTTAAGTTGGTATCATGCCTAAGCCCTAGCTTAGTATCCAATAAAGTCACTTTAATGACTGGATAAGCCATCTATTTAACATTTATGAGCAATCAAAATATTATCACGCGCCTGTCGATTATGATGTTTCTCCAGTTTTTTGCCTGGGGGGCGTGGTTCGCCACTCTTTCCTTAGCCATGGGAAATAATGGTCTTGGTGAGTCCATCGGTGGAGCTTACGAGAGTGCTCCCATTGCAGCTATCTTGTCACCTTTGTTTCTGGGTCTCATTGCCGATCGGTTGTTTGCATCAGAAAAAGTTATGGCTGTGCTCATGCTCATCGGTGGCGGTATCATGTGTGCGATTGCCATCATTGCCCCCCAAGGTGCTGATAAGGGGCCGCTGATTGTCAATTTGATGATCGCCTACATGCTCTGCTACATGCCAACACTGGGCTTGGGTAATACCATTACCTTCACTCACCTCAAGCAAGAGCAATTTCCAAAAGCGCGAGTTTGGGGCACTATTGGCTGGATTGCGGCGGGCCTTGGGTTGGGAGCTGTAGGCTGGTCGGATTCACTTAATATCTTTTGGCTTGGGGCTGCTTCAAGCATCGTATTGGGTGCCTATTGCTTCACCCTGCCTAAAACCCCACCACCTGCCAAGGGTAAGCCCATTGATATAGGGTCGCTGCTCATGGTGGATGCCTTGAAACTGCTCAAAAAACCCGCGTTCTTGGTCTTTGCTGTTTGCTCTACTCTGATTTGTATTCCACTCGCCTACTACTACGGCCAAACATCGCAGTTTCTGGGTGCCGCTGGATTCAATGAAGCAGGCGCGGCGATGACTCTGGGGCAAATGTCCGAAATTATTTTTATGATATTGATCCCGTTTTTCTTCCGCAAGCTGGGCGTGAAGATGATGCTGCTCATCGGGATGGCATGCTGGGTTGCACGCTATGCGCTATTCGCATTTGGGGCCCCTGATCAGATCATGTGGATGCTGCTTTTGGGGGTAGCTTTGCATGGTATTTGTTACGACTTCTTCTTTGTGACAGGGTTTATCTACACTGACAAAAAAGCGCCTGCTGAAATCCGTGGTCAGGCCCAATCATTGCTTGTTTTTCTGACCCAAGGCGTCGGTATGTTTTTCGGCTTTCGAATGGCTTTTGGCGGTAAGTGGCCGTTTACCGATAAAGCGCTTCCCAATACCTATATGAAGTATGGCGCCGCTCCAGACGGGCATGCTCCATTGATGGAAAACATAAAGGCATCTAGTGAAAAAACGAACACGAGCTTTTGGGATAGCTTGCTGGGTATGTTTGGTAAAGGCTACCCTGATGGTGTCGATTCCGAGCTTGTCAGCAAGGCGATGATAGACTGGAAGCAATACTGGCTTTTCCCCGCTGGCATGGCGGCTATCATTTTTATCATTTTCGCTCTCTTTTTCTGGGATAAAGTTGACCGCGATGTAGATGCTGAAGAAGTTGCTGAGGCGGCTTCTCCAGACAGTGAAAGTGCAATCTAGTTTCCTCTTAGTAACCTTAGCTTCCTTTTTCCCCGAGTTTTTTATACTTCTAATAATTATATAACGATCATGCCTACTATTCTTTGTGCTGGAGCTGGCCATATGGGCCGCTCACACGCTCTCGCTTATCATAACATTCCTGAATTCGATATCGTGGGTATTTGTACACGATCCGAGAGTTCGCGCCAGAAGCTCAATGATGAACTAGGTGGCGGTTATGCGCTCTATGGTGACTACTTTCAGGCGCTCAAGGAGACTAAGCCTGATGCTGTTTCCATCTCAACTTATCCTGACACCCATGGCCCATACGCCATCGCAGCTCTCGAGGCGGGGTGTGACGTCTTCATTGAGAAACCACTTGCTGAAACGGTCGAGGAGGCAGAAAAAATTGTAGCCGCGGCGAAGGCGAACAATCGCAAGTTGGTGATAGGTTATATTTTGCGTCATCATCCAAGTTGGCAAAAGTTTATCGAGATGTCGCATCAGTTAGGCAAACCCCTCGTGATGCGCATGAACCTCAACCAACAATCATCTGGCAGTGAGTGGGAAACGCATAAGAACTTGATGTCGTCTATCTCACCGATTGTAGATTGTGGCGTTCACTACGTCGATGTCATGTGCCAAATGACTCGATCTAAGCCAGTGCGTGTATCTGGATTAGGCGCACGTCTTACTGACGAGTTGCCGGAGGGTAAGCTCAATTACGGTCACTTACAGGTGACATTTGCAGACGGTTCCGTTGGCTGGTATGAAGCTGGTTGGGGGCCGATGATGAGTGAAACGGCTTTCTTTGTAAAAGACGTCGTTGGCCCCAAAGGCTGTGTCACTATTGAGGCCAAAGAAGCGGCAGGTGAAGGTGCCTCAGCTGATGTCGATGCGCACACAAAAACGAACACCCTACGCCGCCATTATTCAGAGCTGGATGCGAATGGCGACTTTGTCAAAAAAGATGCCTGGACTGAAACCGGCGATGAGCCTGACCACGATGAGCTCTGCCACCGTGAGCAGGCCTTTTTCCTTAACGCCATTCAACATGATGAAGATCTGACTGACCACATGGATGACGCAATCAATTCGATGAAGATTGTGGTTGCAGCGGATCAATCATTTCGGTCTGGTGAAACAGTCGTCCTCTGATCTGGTGAGGGTTCTTTAGTGTGGTGCACTTCTGGGCGTACCTGATGAAGCGCTCTCCTGCAGGCTAAGATCTGCTGTCCAGCTTGATGGAAATATCCATACGGGGGGAGTATGTCATTCTGTGTGTCTCCAAAAATATTAAAGCCTCTGGGCTTGTTTGATGAGTTGGTTTCTCTGTTGGTTTTCGCGTTGCTAGGGTGTAGCGCACACCCTATTCAGCACTCTTTATATTTAGTTTCTGCTTAATATTTATAATATTACTCAGGTGGAGTGTCTGTTTGGTTGCCCACTATTTTGCGTTGTAATGATGTGAGACCTCATTTTCAGTATATAACTACCTTACTGTAAGTAGTTAAAATTAATTACATTATTACATGGTGGCGGACAGTAGGGATAGGACAAGATATTACAGATCCGCTTATATTTAAGTTTTGCCAGCGAATTATAAAAAAATTGACTTAAAATCACGTCTAACATACAAAAATAACGTGATCAGTAATTTCTACAAAAACCTTTCGTCTGTTTTGATATCTGTTGTTTGTCTTCACTTGATGGCTGCGGCTAGCGTGAAAGCTCAGACCGTCCTTGATTTTGCAGGTAGCACCTACTCGAACAATGACGGTGGTGTAAATACGGTGCATAGGTGGGCAAACCTAGGGCAGATCAACAGTGTGAATTTTGATCTCATCGCGACTCACATACCCTTTGGTAGTAACAACTACGCTGGAGGTGGGGGCGGAAAAGTTGGAGGCACTGGAAACGGAACTGGCTATGGTTACATTGGATTGCCCCAATCCACGTCAGGAGTATTCGAATTTTCTTTTGTAACCGGCACCAATGATACAGCGGTCACCATCGATAGCCTTGAATTTTCTATTCTCGATATTGATCACTACACGGATACAACTAATGATCCAGACAACACAGGCAGAGAGAATGTGAGGTGGAATTCTGACAGTGTAAACAGCGGTGGAACAATGAGTCTTCTTCGTCAAGGTAGTCAGGTGCAAGACGTTGGAGGTAACAACTTGTATGATAACAGATTCAAATCGATTGATTCCCTTGTCAGCCAGATTGACAACCCGACAGACCCGACTGCGTTGACACCGGAGCAATACAACCACAGCTTGCAGCTCGGGTTTACCAATGTTTCGAGTTTCGAAATACGTTTTGGTAACTCAGAGCCAGATGCTGATGATGGTGGCGGCCGCAAATTCTTCTTTTCGGGTACAAGTGCACTTGTGCCTGAACCTAGCTCGGCAATGCTGGCTGGCCTTGGTTTCGCGATTGTGCTGCTCAGAAGGTCGAGAGCCATGTAAGCGCGGTCCAATTAATCGAGGTAGCACTTACTTCTCATCGATTACTTTATTAGCCACCCAGGAGGGTGGCTTTTTTGTTGTTGCGTCAGCTCGATGGATTAAGCTGAGACTGCAATGAATAATGATGCGAAAGCTTTCCTTGAGTTCATGCGCGTTGAACGTAATGCCTCAGAGCGGACTTTGCGCAATTACAGTCACGCGCTGAATGCTTATCAAGATTGGTGTGGTGAGGATTTTGATTCGTGGCGTGATTGTTCTGCCGACGATTTCCGTGCATATCTTTTCGGCCTGATGAAGCAAGAGATGGCGCGATCAACCATCCGGTTGCGTTTCGCGGCACTTCGGTCTTTTTATAAATTCTTAGTTCACCGATGCGGTCTTGGCGTTAGCCCCCTTAATGATGTGCAATTACCGAAGGCGGAAAAAAAATTACCCGTTGTGTTGACAGTCAAGCAGATGGAAGAGCTGCTTGATATGCCCCGGAGAATTGACCCTGATGCTCGTGCCTTGCCATGGCAGGCGTCAAGGGATGTGGCGATTATGGAGCTGTTTTATTCGAGCGGATTACGAGTGTCAGAGCTGGTGGCCCTTGACGTTAGAGATGCCGATTTTTTGTCTGAAACTTTACGCGTTTTGGGAAAAGGCAATAAAGAGAGGATGGTGCCGATAGGTTCGCATGCAATGCAAGCTATTCAGAAATATCGCAGTGAGGCGGCAGTGCATGATGGTCCCTTGTTTATTAATAAGAATAAAGATCCGCAAAAGCGGCGCCTCTCTGCCAGGTCAGTGCAGATGTTGCTCAAAAAGTATTTGGCAGTCTCAGATATTGGCTTCGAAGTCACACCCCATAAGCTGCGTCACACCTTTGCAACCCATATGCTCGACCACGGAGCAGATCTACGTAGTGTTCAGACTTTGTTAGGGCATGCGTCTTTATCGACGACTCAGATTTATACTCATGTTACCAAAGAGCGAATGCGTGAGGCCTATGATGCCGCGCACCCACGCGCAGGAGAATCAAGTGACTAATGATAGGGCCTACGTCCTTGGTGGCTATAGGTATTAACTGCTGGAGTGATTATTCTGGCTGGTGCCAAAAATACGATCACCCGCGTCGCCCAATCCGGGGAGGATATACCCTTGCTCGTTGAGGCAGTTGTCGAGAGCAGGGTAGTGTAATGCTACATCTGGATGAGCCGAGTTCACTGCGTTGACTCCCTCGGGAGCTGCGACCATGCAAACAAAATGAATATGTGTGGCTCCTTGTTGTTTGAGTGCATCAATGGCCGTGCAAGCCGAACCCCCAGTTGCAAGCATGGGGTCGAGGACAATGATATCGGCTTGTGCGATGTGTTCTGGGCTTTTGTGATAGTAGCATTCAGGCTCAAGGGTATCTTCGTTTCTGGCGAGGCCTACGTGGGCAACAGAGGCCTCTGGCAATAGATTCAAGAAACCATCAAGCATCCCCAGTCCAGCACGTAGGATGGGAACTAGAACGATATCCCGATCAAGTTTTCTGCCAGTAGTGATTTCCATCGGGGTTTCCACCTCAACCGGTAGGGTTAGTAGATTTTCGGTTACGTAGGGCGCCATTAGTTGCGAGACCTCTTTGACGTAGGAGCGAAACTGGGGAGTAGGGCAGTCACGATGCCGCATGCGGGCAAGTCGGTCATCGATAACGGGGTGATGGATATGATGGTTCAAGATTAAATTAGCATGAAACTGCCCAACTTTCTGAACAAGAGTAAAATTGACGAAAATAAAAGATAAGATGAAATCGAACTAGACGTAATTAAAAACAGTATTTGCCATCAAATTCAAAAAAAGCAACGATACCAACTCATGTTGTCTTTGATAAAGTCATTCACCATTCATCCTATGTTTCATAAATCATCTATTTCTTTCTGTGCTTTCGTACTTTCTCTCATCGCATTCATTGCAAGTGATGTGGCAGCGGAAGATAAAGTGACATCAAACAAAGATCATTTGATTTTCCACCCCCAGGGAGAAATCAATGGGAAACATATTGTTCTCATAGCGGGCGACGAGGAATACCGTTCTGAAGAAGCCATGCCTATGATGGGCGAGGTGCTTGCACGGCACGGCTTTAAGTGCACGGTGCTTTTTTCCATGGGGAATGATGGCAAGACGATCGACCCCAATAAGCAAACATCACTCAGCTACCCGGAAGCGCTTAATAGCGCGGATATGGTATTTCTGAACATACGTTTTCGTAATTGGCCAGACGAGACGATGGCCAAGTTTCAGGCAACACTTGAGCGAGGTGTTGCCGTCATGGCTTTGCGCACGAGCACGCACGCCTTCAAAATTGGGGGTAAGAGTAAGTATGCTCAATATGGAACTGGATATAAAGGTAAGGAGTGGCAGGGCGGGTTCGGTCGTGAGGTTTTGGGGGAGACATGGGTAAACCACCATGGCCATCATGCCTTTGAAGGCTGCCGCGCGCGCGTAGAGACAGGGCAGGAAAACAGCCCCATTATGAAAGGGGTTGGTGAGATTTTTGTAACTTCTGATGTCTATGGTGCTAATCCTAAGCAGCCGTCTACGATCTTGATGCGTGGCAATGTGACCAAGACGCTCAAGCCAGAATCAGAAGAGATCAAGGCCAAAAACAATCCGGCGCAACCTGTGGTGTGGACTCGCGAATACAGCTGGCCTAATGGTAACACCAACAAGGTGCTGACCACGACGATGGGTGCCGGTATCGATCTTGTTGATGACAACCTTCGTCTGCTACTCGTCAACGCCGCCCACGAACGCCTGGGACTCCCTGTGCCGAATAAAGCCGATGCAAGCTTGCCCGCCGGCTACAAGCCTAGCTTCTATAAGGTTGGTAAATATCGCAAGGGATGCACCCCTGAAGATTTCATTTCTGGGGGAAAGGCCCACCAGATGCCCGCATATCCAATTCCTGATAGATCTGCGAAGAAGTAAGCTCTGCGAGAACAGCTTACTCCCCTTGGTGAGCTGGCTGAGCAAGCTGCTCGGCAACCCACTCGGCAAGATCTACGTTGTCGGGTGCTGCCTTAGCGAGTTGATTAAGAGCCACCTTGATCGTGTCCTTGTCGTCTTTCTCTGCATTATTGAAGGTTTTGGTGAACTCGATATCAGAGGGGAGAAGCACCTCAACGCTGGCCAGTGCGCATGCACGTGCGATCGTATTTTCGAGCTCTCTGACGTTCCCAGGCCAGCGATGATTTTTGAGATGATCCATCGCTTCTGCACTAAGCCTCACTGGGGGAATATTATTGCGCTTGATAGTAAGTCGTAAGAAGTGCTCAGCAAGCAGCGGGATGTCATCGGTCCTGGCCCTGAGTGGAGGTAGGTGGATTTCAACTACGTTTAGTCGGTAAAATAAATCCTCGCGAAAATTCCCTTTTGAAACTTCTTCTGCTAGATTTTTATTGGTTGCAGCGACGATGCGAACATCAGACTTTTGCATTTCGTTACTACCAACGCGCGTGAATGTGCCATCTTGTAGAACGCGCAACAACTTAACTTGAACAGAGGTTGGCATGTCGCCAATTTCATCAAGAAAAAGGGTGCCGCCATCGCATTGCTCGAATAAACCAGCGCGACGGTTGATCGCCCCCGTGAAAGCACCCTTTTCATGGCCGAATAGCTCACTCTCTAGTAAGTTTTCTGGAATAGCTCCGCAGTTGATGGCAATAACATCTTTTTTGGCCCTGGGAGAATATTCGTGGATTGCGTTAGCAACGAGTTCTTTACCCGTGCCACTCTCACCAGAGACCAGCACCGGGGCATCAGTCCGCGCAACACGGCCGACTATCTTGAAGACATCTTGAAGTGCTCGTGAATTACCAATGATTTTTACTTTGCCTTTTGGAGTGTCAGTGGATG
>ENA-UZWU01005850-UZWU01005850.1-metagenome-genome-assembly--contig:-Day-4--1m-contig-5850_pt1 | contig 21830 bp, 47 predicted proteins | sample MGYA00260345_ERZ794905 | MGnify/ENA metagenome assembly ERZ794905
TAGTATGTTAGAAGGAATATATGGAGATTATCCACAAGAGTGGGATGCGTTTCAAGTGGTGTCAACTGCAGCTACAGGATTTGTAGTACAAAATAATTTTGAAGTAACAAGGAATGCGAGAAATAATCCTCGCTGTAATAAAAGATAAAATGGTGGAGTTAACAGATGCAGCGATATCTAAAGCGATTGAAAAAACAACAAGCCCGAGCCCAAATAATATCAGACTTGGTGTTTCTGGCGGTGGGTGTGCTGGGTATGAGTATATTATTACTTATTCTCACGAAATAAACAATGACGATAATGTTTTAGATTATGGTAAATTTAAAATAGTCATAAACGAAATGTCTAAGCCTTATTTAGAAGGCTCTACAATAGATTGGGTACGAGAAGGATTAAACGAATTTTTTAAAATTATTAATCCAAAAGAAGTTGCATCATGCGGATGTGGCATATCAGTTCAATTTGACGTATAAGAAAAAGGGCCCTTGATTAGAGAGCCCTTCGGGTGGTTTTGTTTAAATTAAACGATGGTTGACACGCTGTATACCATTAGACCTAAAAAGGTACTAACTAATAAACACTCGATACAAATCTCACCATTCAAATTTAAAACGCTCTTAAGCAATTTCATTTTGATTTCCTTTAATTGGCTATTATTGAGATTTCTTGTTTCGAGCTTCGAGCCAGAGTGCAGTTTGAATATCAATCATTGGATTATGTTTAATATGCAAATATGCTATCCACGTGCACACAGTAAAAAATAAAAAATCAAACATCTTTAATATGATTTCCAGGGTGCCACGGTTGAACCCAATACTTAAAAAAAGTTTTCGTCCACCCTCGAGTGAAGAAATTCTTTATACTTTTAAACATTGTGTTTACTTTCCTGTAGGACATTTAGTTTTTATGATATACTCAGAAGCCTTGCGGATTTCTTTTTTATCTAAAAATGAGTCTCTGTTTTTATCAGCATGCTTATAAAGACTTAACTTTACTTTACATCCTGATGCTTCTAGCTCTGTTACGCTAATTAGATTGTCACCATTTATATCAAATCGTTCCATTCTCCAGTCGGCGTTGGCTGGTGTTGCTATTAAGCAAGCAACAATTGCTATCATTATTTTAGTCATTATAATCTCTAAAAGTATGACACAAAATATGTCATACAATACTATATATAACTAAAATGTATAATGTTTTATAAAAATATAACATAAATGTAATAATTTACAAGAATGTTACAATTGAAAANNATTAATCGTCTTTTTCAATTGGATTATCGTAATAATCGTGAGTACCTGCACGGTACCTAGCCTTACGTTCTTCTAACATTATAGAAGAAATCCACAGTCCTTTAACAGCAACGTAAGTAAAACCTAGTACAAATACACCTTGAAGTATTGCCATAAGTATATCCATTACTCTTCGTCCTCTGCAGCTAAAGTTTCTAATCTTTCTTTTAATAGACCAAGCAAATCAATAATTTCTTCACCAATTGCTTTATCTTCCGTTGTGTCGATTTCGACATCAAATCTAATTTTCATTTTTCTTTTCCTCAAACTCTTCGAGCTTTTTTTCAATCTCGTCAAGTCGTTTTAAAATTTTTTCGATTCCTTCAACAACCGCATTGTGTGTTTGGCCTTGAGTAGGATATCCCATTATGCTTCTTTGTTAGGATTCCACATAACTAAGTTCTTAGTCTTAAGTCTGTTCACAACTAACTTATAACGTGAACGCTCTTCTTGCCATTCTTTTAACCATTTATGGCCATCACGTTCTGCATCAATAAAGATTGCATTAGTAAATGCCAAGGGTAACAATATAGCACAATGTATAATAATACTTGCAACTGTATTGTAGTTAAAGAATCCGAGATAGTTTGATGCTAAGAAGCCAAACCATACACTCCAAATAGTAAACAATACTAACATAAAGTAAGTTTGTAAACTTGGGTCTGGTATATATTTGAGTGGATTGTATTTCACATCCATTACTCGTCTCCAACCATTCACAAGGCTAAAGACAGTTCGCCTAAACAAACTAGGCTTTTTGATACTTGGTTCAATCATTTTTTTCTCCATATCTAATAAACTCTTTGAGTACATGCATTCCGTAAGTTGCCCACGTAATAACCACTAAACTCCAAAAAAGAACTTCCATTGCTTAGTAGTTTACGTGTGTTCTGCCCATCTTCCACATTGCATCAGATAGATATCTGTGAATGTAGATGTCGACAGCTGCACAGTTTTGCATTCCACCGATAACATCTCCGTGGTATGTATAGCCTCTGAGTTGACCAGTTCTTGGGTGTCTTACTTTGTTAATTGGCTGTCTGCCTTTAACAGAAGTTCTAAACCTAATTGGTCTACCAAACTTGTCTAAAGCATTGTGATACTTAAGCTCTTTATTCATATGCTTAACCATAGATTTGATAGATTCTACTTCCATCATATCACCAGCACATTTAGTACTAAAAGTTCCAACATATGCGTCAGTTCTTCGTTTTCCGTTTTTATCAAATTTCATAATATAGTTTCCTTTTCAATTAATTATAAGTACTATTATAAAGGGTTTTGTTTCAAATGTCAACCCTTTTTGTAAAAATAATAGTACTTATTTCCTCAAAGAAGATAGCTTACGCTATCTCCGCCATTTCGACTGCAAGGTCAAGAGCATCAAGCTTTCGTCTTGCGTTTCCGCCGAACAATGAAGATGTTGCTCGTGTATCGGCATTTCTTCCAAGTTCGTGGTCAGTCAAATAAGTTACTGCATTATATGCATTCCACCATGTACCAGGCTTAAAATGAGCTCCTGGTTGAGTTTCAACAATTTCTAATGCACGTTCACCAGTTCTGCTAAGAACCTTGTTCTCTTGTGAGGATGTACCAAATACCTTAGCAAGGAATTTGATATAAGCGTCGTCAGTATATCTCTTGGAACCAAGAAATTCTGCAGCTTCTTTAAATTGTTGAACACGAGTGTGTGAGATACCAAGTAGCTCTTTTACTACTTCTGCATCAAACTCGTTTCTGTGAGATAGCCTTACAGCAGGTTGTCCTTTTTCTGTAAGTGCCATTGACAATGTGTTGTTGCATACAACTCTTGTCATTACGAATTTAACGTCGATTGATTTACCATAAACATGTGGGTTAGAAAAAAGCAGATAGCCTTTGACTTCGTCACCATTAAAGAGTGAAAATCCATCATTTACGTCGGCAGCTGCAAATACCATTCTACCATCATTGATAGAACCTGCAGTGTCCATTACCATATCACCAGCATTTACAAAGTCATTAAAGAACTCAAATGCTGTTTCGTTCTGACATGGATTCCAGTTGTCACCAACGTTCGTTAAGATTTTGTTGTCAGATTCTCGTATGAGAGATTGCTGACCCGTTGGAATCTTTTCTCCATTTACGTCAATGAAAGATTGTACTTTACGAACAGTCCAGTCCAAGTTTGCAGCTTTCATCATTTCAATAGGTGTCATGTCATCACTTACTGGAACTCCAAGTCCGTGCCAAGGCACTCCTTTGCTGAGTCTGTAAGCCATTTGTGCTTCACCGTTTACCATTTCTAATTCATGCGCCATTATATATTTCTCCGTTTATTAAATGTAGTTTTTTGCTTTTGCAACTTTCAGTATCATTATATCCATCATTGGCTCAGTCATAGATTCTATGAGCTCCCAGTCAGGATTAAGGAATTGAGCTCTACTTCGTAGATTACTCATCACGCCAGGGAAATACGTTGAAATTTTACGGTTTACAGAATTGCCTCCGCCGTTATTGAAGATGTCGTAGTACGCATTGCACGCTCCACGAAATGTATCAACATGTTTACATTCAGCTGGGCCTTCAGCAGGTACCAAGTCTTGTAGCTTATCAGCTAATGCTTGATATTTACCTTTTCCGTTCCAGTAAGTATTTTCCATTTTATTTTCCTTTTTTGATTTTGTTGGGTATATTATAACACAACAAAAACGTTTTGTCAACCTTTTTTTGCAATTATTTTAAACAAAAATGAAATCTTTTCATCGTTTGTTATATCTATATCTGGTATTGGGTCTGCACCCCAATGCAATAGTGCTTGTCTTTGTTTTAATCTCTTAGTCAAATCTCCAGCTCCATTTTTCTTTACTTGAGCTGAATGACGAGCTACAAACGATCGCCATCTTTTTTGTTGATGATTATCGAGCTCTGTAATTCTTCGGCCGTGGAAGTATCTTGTATACCACTGAACCCAGCCGAGTGGGTCTTCTTCTGTTATCCAGCCATTCTCGAGCCATACGCTCATCGGCTGTGAAGCATTTTCTTTAAATAAGTTTGAAGAAGCAACATTAACTGGGCTGTCAAAGTCGCTATAATCTCCGTGGAAATAGTCACCATCGAAAATACCGAGGGCAACCATTTGATATGGATTTAGTAAAGGCTCAAACATTAAGCTGCTATCTTTGCAAGACGTTCTGCTCTATAGTTTAGAGCATCTTCGCCGAGGTAAATGTTACCATCATCAGCTCTAAACAATGTAGCTAAAGAAGCTTCATCGTCTTTTGCTCTTTGGATGAGTGAGAACTCAGCTTGTTCAAAAGTGATTGCACCAATTTGTACAAAGTCAAGTAGCATATCCACAAAAGGGATTTCGCCATTTGATTGCCAAACTGTAAGACCATCGACTTGAGCAGTCTGTTCAAATTGCATCTCAATGCTTTTTGAGAAGATGTTGCCCTGTGGGTCAGCTCTCAGTTGGTCGGTGAATAGAACTTCACCTGTGAATGTTTTGTTTTCGTCGTAATGTGCAGCAAAGCCAAAACGTTGTTTAGTGACTGTGTCACCATTGATTGTTACTTCGTTTGAAAGAATATTCATTATGCAACCCTCCTGTAACGACCCTTACCAGAGTAGCCTACAGCATTGACTGCTGCTCTTGGTGAAGATTCGCTTGAAACTTTTAAGTAATCTTCAACAGTATAGTTATCAACAATACAGTTAATCCAAGATTTGTAAGGGAAAGCCCCATACTTGTTTCTTGCAATAAATGCAGGTTTTACTTTACCCACCCAAGATGGGTGACAGTTAGGATGTACTTCGTCCATAGTCTTAGAGCCGATATAGTCGCCTCTATACATGAGGTACATTCCGTCCCATGTAAATTGTGTTTTGTCAAATTTAGTCATAATATATTCCTTTCCATTTAATATTTTATGAGTCTATTGTAACACGCTATGTTGCATTTGTCAACCCTTTTTGTTAAAAAAGTTGAAATTGTTTTAAATTATTTCTTGTCCCAGTGTTCTTTTAAGACTTCTTGGGCTTTATGCAGCAATTTTGCATCAGCTTTCGTCAAGATGTTGAGCATATATTGCTTTTCATGCTTGAAGGCTTTGTGGAAGAACTTTTGGTCATGCTCGATTATAGATTCGGCATTAGACAAAAGGTCTGCTATTTTAATTGTTTGGGATTCGGCTGAACCCAAAGCGAAGTGGTCTGCATCCATTTTCTTACGAAACTCACGGTTTCCATCATCTTTTTCAGATACATTGGTGCAGTAGTGTACGTATTCAGCAACTGTGTCACCAAATTTTTCTTTGATATCTATTAATGTAACAGGAGTATCTTCAACTACATCGTGTAGTAAAGCTGCAACTATCATTTCTGTTGTAACTTCAACTTCTTTTTCTAGAATATCTGCAACATGAATTGGGTGAACAACATAAGGCTCACCAGTATATTTTCTGCGTTGATCGCCATGTGCTTCTATAGCAAACATTGTAGCGTCACTTATTACTTTCTTGTCTATCATACTTGTTATTATAACACGTTGGATTGTGTTTGTCAACCCCTAGTGTATTGTTTGGTTTCCATTCTCAAAAAGTATTTCTAACATATCTGCTGCAGCATCGATGTGGCCAGATTTGACTATATCGACAACAGTTGGAAATTCAGAATCAGTTAAAACTTCAAGTGTTGTTAATCTTCTTTGTTTAGAAGGTGCAAACATATCTCTTGCAAAACTATTTGCGGCACGTTCAGTTTTAAAAGAACATGCTGTTGTTAAGTTAAATGGATTATTGGTAGCAAAACAAGCAAAGACTCTACCATCTCCTTCGTAACCTAGCTCTTCACCATCGTACGTACCAAGGAATACTCCCATTTCTTCATCAGATAAAATGTATCTTTTCTTTTTCATGTAGTTCTGAGTACTTCTCCCTTACTGCTTTGAAGTGGTCCAAATATTCATTCGTATCAAATACAAATGTTTGTGGATCGTTATCATCTACACCAATAAAAACAACTCCTTTATTGACTTCTTGTCCAGTCATTTCAGTAAAAGCTTTTGCATAGAATGCTACTTGCATGAAATAACCTGTAATGTCGGATTCCTTTTTAAGCCTACGTGATGTTTTAAAATCAATTACGGCAAGTTCACCTTCCCATTCTCCAATACAATCTACTTGACCTGCTGTCTGTAGTTCATCACTATAAAGGAAACACTCTTGGAACCATACGTTAGTAATTTTTTCGTCTAGTACTGGTTTCATAGAATTGAACATGTACATATTAGCAGGTTGTACACCTTCTTTCCAATCCTCTTTATTATCTATATAGTTTTCACAGATTTTATGAACTGCAGTTCCACGCCTTGAAGCTTGAGATGATATGCGATTTGCAACATCTTCTCCTACTCTCTTACGCCATGCAATAATTCCTGCTTTACTTAAGATACTAAGTACTGTCGTCACTGAAGGATAAGCTTCACCCGTTGGGGTAAAATATCGTCTTCCTTCTTCTGTTGTTTTTCTTGTTAATTTTGGTAAGTCAATACCATGTTCAAAATGCTTAAAAGCCATAATGTATTTCCGTTCTTTTATTCTAGGCTATATCAACTGTTCTGGAATCACCTAAAAACTTTTCTCTAAAGGAATCTGCATCGGCTGCGATTTCAAACATAAATGTATATTCATCAGCTTCAACATCAAGAGCATGGGTGTAAGATTTTTCATCTACATTTCCTTGAATCCAATCAAAACATTCTGATTGTATCCCGCCACTTACTTTCACTCTAAAGACTTGTTTGGTTAACCATTTTAGTCTATAGTCGTCTATTGTTTGTTGTATCATAATTATTTTACCTTAAAGGATTTTGGAGGACCGAAGTCCTCCCTGTAATCTCCTTTTATTTATTATGCGATTGCAAAGCTTTTGGCGCCATCGGTAATGTGACGCACGGTCCTCGCATTAGTTTCTTTCGCAATAATATATTCTTTTACCAACCCGCTTCGTACGATATCTTCAATTCCAAACTTAATTACGCTGAAACTGTTGATTTTGCTCAAGACTTTCGTAAAACTTGAAAGACCTGAGATATCATTTCGATGTCGATTACCTGCTAAATCATCTTGAGCTGTGTCACCACAGAAGATAATTTTACTGGTTTCACCAACACGAGTAATAATACTATCGAGTTCGTGGTACGTCATACTTTGGCATTCGTCTACAATAATAATTGAGTTATCGAATGTTAATCCTCTCACAAATGATGAAGTCATAAACCGAACTTGATTTTTCTGTTTCAGTATATCCCAAGCATCTCCTCTACCGAATAAATCATTTACGATATCAGAATAAGGTGTAGCGTAAACAGCTTCCTTTTGTGCTTGTGAACCTGGCATAAAACCTTGTTCTCTTGTTTGAACTGCAGAGCGTACAATTATTACTTGGTCATATTCATCTTTGTTCATAATATCATTTAAGCCTAAGTAAAGTGCACACATTGTTTTACCAGTTCCTGCCGTGCCAACCGCAGCTATATTATAGCCGTTTCGATAATCAGAAAATAATTCAGCCTGAGTATCTGTAATTGGTTGAATAGGACGCATACTAAACTTCCTGTCTAGTGTTCCATTCTTAGTAGCAGTTTTTCTTCTCTCCTTTTGTGAGATACGACGTTTGTTGGACATATACAATCTCCTTGTTGATGAAAGATAAATTTCTATTTCCAGTCATTTATCTTGTTACCTGTGTAACTTTTGTTTTGTTTCATTGACGAAAGTATATCACGAAAACCTTGGTCGGGTTTCATTCGACCAAGTCTTGCGGCTTCAATCACGGGGGTTGTCGCAGTATGTATTTGTTGTATTTGAGGATTATCTTTGAGGTAAGATTCTCTATCCGAGAGTTTTAGAATTTTCTCGAAGGTTTCACCTGTTTCGGTGTTTTTAAATTCGTATGTTGGCATTAACTAACTATCCAATTTATCATAAGTTTATTTATTATGAGCCGGTCACCATTTCGTAAATTTCTTTCCAATTTTTTACTTTTGGAATGGAATCGTTTTGGTAACCAACATTAAATAAATGTTCAATAAGTACTGACCTGAGTCCTAAGTCATAACCACATTCTGCATTAAGTGGTTTATCTTCGACCCAAATACAGCCACTATCTTTATAAGGTAGTAGGCCATCATCTTTGTCAGCTCCACAATCTAAACAGACTATCTTTTCAAACACAGAAGGGCCAAAGAGTTTCTCTAAGTTTTGCTGTCTGAGTTTTCCTGCATATAAGTCAGTACTTAGACTTGTAATACAATGAAAAATATAGCCTTCTTCATGTAATCGTTTAACGTATTTAATAGCATCTCTTAAACCAGGAAGGAATCCAATCCTTGCTGATTCATTGAATTGACGTACTAATACTCTACTTTCAGCTTTAGTAAGGTCAAACATCTCAGCGATGTCATATACGCCTTCTCTAACAACTTCGTACTTATTCTCAGACATCCATTTGACGAATGCGTATTTCCAGTCTAGTAGTACACCATCACAATCTACTAGTATTAATTTATCTGTTCTATGGTCCATAATTTATCCTTTTCCTATTCATTATAATGTATTGTAACATGTTTTTATGTATTTGTCAACCTTTATTTGAATAGTCCTTCAATGTCCCAGTTGTCCACGTACTGGTCAATCTCAGGCTCACTAGTCCACTTTATATCTCTGTTATAGGGATTATATTGTTCACCAGAAAAGTAATCTTCGTAACATACAAGTTCACCTGGTACCCTCTTGTATATCTCTGCCATTGAGTTATAATTGACCACAAGTTGGTTAACGAGAGATTCTATCGACATATTTGTTTTTGCATGAAATACTGGGTCAGCTGGGTCGAATGTAGCTCGGTATGGCTCTGGAGTTTGACCAGCTTTACCAAGATGTAATTGGTACATTCGCTTAGCATAATCCTCTTCGGGCGTTTGATATGATAAAGCCACATTTGTAGTAAACCCTGTGTGACCAAACGAACCATCACGACGAACAGCTAACCAACTTTTAATTTGAGCTCTAAAATCACGACGGTAAAGATAATAAACTTTATCAGCATGCTCTAGAATAGTTTGTATCTGAAACGTATCAATACTTGTTCTTTGATTATATCTTTTGTTAAAATGACTTGGCATAATTTTATAACATGCTTCTGCATTACCAAGTCTTAACTCATCAAATATGTTCCAATTACTTAAAGCATGGGCTACAATATTGTGGTCTTTATATTGATACTTTTTATTGAATTCGGCAGTGTTTAATAAGTTGCCAATGCGATGTGGTTTCTCATGCGAAAATAATTCACCTTTATATGGTAAATCATATTGTTCCGCTTTTTTCAATGTAAAACTGGTGCTACCTGTACGGAAATTAGTCAGGATTGCTACATTAGTAGTCATACTTATCTTTTAGTCTTTGCTTGCGCTGGGTTTGTTTTCGCTTATTTTTGCGTTTTTCGGCTTGACGTTTTTCTTTACTGGGGTTTGTTTCCCACCCGTCACCTTTGCGATAATCTCTAAATCGCTTCGGCATTGCTGCATTCCTTCTATCGCATATCCATAGGAGAGGTGAAAAGGTCTGGGTAAGCTTCCTCTAAGGTAGCTTTAGTCAATCCTTTAACTTTAGTATGAGATAACATGTTATTTGCTAATAACTTTGCATCCTCATTGTCAATCGCCTCTAAAAGACTAATAAACAATTCTTCTCTTTTAATTGGCTTCATGGTATCATAACCACCACCTTTAAAGAAGATTTTTAATCGTCTTGCTTCTCTATAAAGCATAGTTTTTGCTTCATCTTCAAACTCATTCTTTTTCCAAGGTGGAGCTGAATCGGGTAGTAAAAACTCAACGGTTTCATCGTATATTAAACGAAGTACATTACGGAAAGGCACATTTTCGTTTTCACGTAACCATGCTACCTTATCTGCTTTTGTTTTCTTTTTAGGAAGTTCAGATAGAACCTCCGTCATTGATAATCTAATTGCCATTTTAAAAATCCTGTATATCTGTAATCAAGTTCTTCAACTTTTTCTTTACAAAGAAATTAAAGAGATGTTCACGACCAACTTCTTTGCTATTATTAAATTGTTCAAGGATTTTTTCCTTAAACTCTTGCGGAACCAAGCGTAGGTCAATCATTTGCTTGTTTCTGTTTAAACGCAGTTTTGTTTCTTCGTCCATATCTTCTGGCTCAGTTAAAAACTTTGTAATTCTTTTCTTAGTCATTGGTCTTTGTCTTTCACCAACAGCTAAGCAATTGTCAGCACTTAGTATATTAGGGACGCCATCTCCAACATCGCCTTTTAGAATGTGCTCTTCCAAATATTTATCAGGATCGTTATGTCTTACCCATTTCTTCATAACGGGATTATATTGGTCCACGTTACCATAAGTTTGTAATTGAATGAAGTCTTTGTCACCTGAGAGTACTAATATCTTTTCAGCACCAGTATTCATCACTGTACCATGTTCATGTACAAGAGTAGCGATAATATCATCTGCCTCACATCGTTCTATACTAATAACTTTGTAAGGGAAAAATTCTTCAATCTCTGCTCTGATGGCAATGATAACTTCAAAGAGTCTGTTCCAATCCATATCAGAAGCATCACGACCTTTTTTACGGTTAGCTTTATAGTAAGGAAAGTAGTCTCGTCTCCAAACGTTTGGGTTATCGCAACAGAGTACGATTTCGCCGTATTCCTTGTGAAACTTTTTACGATTGAAACGAACTGAGTTTAAGAACATATGACGAATAAGATTTTCGTCTGGTTCCACATTGTGATGATTCCCTATACTTGCGAATAGTGAAGCCATCATTACCTGATTGTAGTCTAGTAATATCATATTTTATCCATAATTTAATTTAAGTGAGGTATATTATATCACACTTCGTCGTCGTTGTCAACCCCTGTATCTGTTAGATTGGTCTTTAAACCACCAACAGTATTGACTCCATCTGACTCAAACACTACTACGTTATTCAAAGCAAACTCTTGAAGTGGATGTTCTACATCTAATGTTTGTAGATGTAGAGCTTTGATCGCTTCAAAGATTAGAATCATATTAGGAAAGTACTTTTCCATATCTGAATCAAAATCACAATTTGCTCGAGCCATTTCGTGTAATACGTTTTCCCATATAATTTCTGCTAAATCATTTGCATAATTTTCTTTATATGCAGAAATTTTATCTTTAACTTCAGCCGCAGTCATAGGCGGGTCTGAAACTAATTTAGGGAACTGAAGAACGTTATCCTTGTCCGCCATTAGTTAGGTTCCTTAAAATTGTGTTCCACATTACTTGGAATGACTGAACACTGTTTCTTGCTAGATTGAATCTATCAGAATATGTAAAACCTTGGAAATAGTTTTCATTCTGTTTCATACTCTCTAGCACTTGTCTTGCTACTGAAAATGCATAGTTGGCGTGAACCTGTGGGTCCTCATTCCAATCATACATGATTGTAGCGTTTTGTGCTGTTTCAGGTAATGCTCCATAATTTGGATGGATACAAATAACCTGACTTTTAATTGCTTCAATAAGTGCAATACAACTTGTTTCTTTCCAAATATTTGGATATAAGAAAATATGAGCATCATCTAATGCTGCTAAAACTTCTTCGTTAGATTTGACTCCGTGATATGTCATATTTGGATGTGCTTCAATGTTTGTAAATAAACCTTTATAGGCTTCGTTACGTTGTTCCCATCCATAAATCTCATAACCAGAATAAACATCTAAATGAATGTTATCGTATTGTTTTGCTAGAGCATCAAAGATTGGTACTAATAATTCCAATCCACGATGTGGTGTTGTATGATAAACAAACTTAATAGTATCTAATGGTTTTTCTTTTGGAGCAAATACTTTTTCAACTGCATTATAGATAACAGTACATTTACTATAGGGAATGCCAAATCTTAAAATGTATTGGTCACGTTGCCATGCTGATACAAAAACAAAATGGTCAAACTTTTCCCAACCACCATCTCCAAGAATTTTATTCTCTGGGTCTTCAGCTAAGTCGTGGCACCATAAGATATTTAATACATCATCTTTTAATTCACGAGGTCTGCTCAAATGAACAGCTACCTTATCTTGTAAATCTTTATCTACGAGGTCAACAAAACGTTGCCTCATCATTTCAGTTCCACCCTTTGCATTGGCAGAAAGTTCGGTGTTAATTATTTCACCCTTATACACGCAACTCATTTTGATTCTCCAGTTTTGCATTCACCGATTCTTTTAAAGAATTAGCATAATCTCTTAATGTGTTAATTGTTGTGTGAACATGACCAGTTGCTGTTGGTCTTAATTGCTTTTCTAAATCGCTAATTACGATTTGTACTGCACACAGTTTTTCTAAATCATTCATATTTCGCTTCCTCATAAATTTTATCTAATGATTTTGTTGACCCCTTTTTTCTCCACCAATCTGTTAAGAATTCGTATGAGTAAATAGCAGAGTCTGCTTGTTTGTTATAATAATATATATTCTTTGAGCGGAAGTCAATTACATTTTGGTTAAACAATGGGAATGTATACACTGGTCCAAATCCATGCATCACGTTGTTTTCAAATGATGGTGGAGCACCAAGTGGCATCTTATAATGTATTGCAAGTGCTTCATTACTTTCCGTTTCAATAAAATAATAATCAATTATCTTTTTCGCATATTCTCTTTTGAGAGCATAACATTGTAAGCCATGGTCCCAAAGTTTACGACGACGAATATTCATTGGTGGATATTCAATACCTTGTTCGTAAGGATACTCAAATACATTACACAAATGTAATGCTCCCCACTCTACTTCAATTCCTTCAATGAATTCCATTAAAGTAAAGTTCCAATGTTCTACAGGCTCAAAGTCAACATCATCTTCAAAGAATAAACCAATCTCTTCTTCGGTATTATCGTACCACCATTTAATTGTTAATAAATGAGATGATGTGACACCTTTGGTCATTTCTTCTAATAACCTTGGTTCACCAATAATTTCTATGGAATCTTTATTGTATCGTTCGTAAACATGCACACGAATATCAGAACAACCAAGTTTAGTAAACTCAGTTTCTGTATATGCTTTACGGTCGGGACAATCAATCAGATTGATTATGTTCGGCTTCGGTATGTTCTCTAATTTTTTCAATGTGATTACTTTCGTTCAGTTCATTGTAAATATCAGTTAGAATACTATGGAAGTTTCTGACTGAGCCATTATTATGTACACGATATGTATTAATGTTCATTTCTTCTTCAAGTACATAAGCATCATCAATAGGTGTTTCGTAATTAATAGTATACTCTTTAACTAAATTACCATTAAAGTATCTACGGCTATCAGTTGAATAGTCATGTCCATCTCTTGTGATTTGAACAATTACAATATTTTCATTGCCAACTTTTTCTATAAGTGGTTTAAGTTCTTCTACAAATCCGCCATCTGCTACAGCGTAATGTAGCCCATCTTCAATTTCTTCACTAACAATCTTGCCAAAATAATCTAATCCATGTTTTGGCTTTAAAACATTTTCAGATACGTGTATCATTGCTTCTCTGCGTGAATGGTCACCAAGAGCATGTTCTACAACTTCCTTCTTATCTCGGTCATTATAACCTTGCATGAACCAATCTTTGTCCACGCCAAAAAAATCAATTGTTTCTTTAAACAACTGATGCTTGAAACTGAGTGCTTTAAACCCAAACATCTCTTTATATAAAGATGCAGCTTCGTCTTTACCACTTGCAGGTGGTCCGTTAAATATTACTATCATTATCCTTTCCGTTAAAAAACTCAAATTTTGCGATGAAGTAAGCATCAACAATATCTGATATTGGATTATATCCCTTTATTATATCAAGTTTGGCACGAATGTCAACCCCTGTTTCTTCTTTAAAGGAATCCAACATCATGTCTTTATTTGCATTACCTTTACCGGTTGCAAACTTTTTAATTTCTGTAGGAGCAGGAACGCTGTAAGGAATTCCTTGCTTCCATAATTTGTATTTTAAGAGTCCGCAATTTTCTGCGATTTGGAAAACTCTTCCGACTGCACCGAAGGCATATCCTTCAATAGCAACTCTACTGCATCCGGCGGCAGATATCCACTGTAGACTCCACTCGGCCAGATTATTGAAGCGTTGACAGTCTTCGCTCCACTCAGGATATACTGTACAATTGTAGTTAGTAGCTTCTCTAATTTTTTTCTCATTTGGTACCATGTAATAAAATTTGCAATTCTCGTACTTCCACTCTTCACCTGAATGTACACAAACTGCAGGTGATGTTAAACTGTAATCTATTCCTGCGACGACCATAATAAACTCCTCATTGTAAAGGGTTATTTATATTAGTCGGCACGATAAAATATGTGAGAACCTATTCTTCCTACTTGTTGCATTGTTGGAGCCCAATAAGGTTCTATCCAATCTGCGTGATAATGAGTAGAGCCTTCTGTTAATCCTCGATGTTTATTGTTTTTAATTAACTGTGTAGCAATTAAAACAGATTCCATCCAAGAGTCAGTATCTAAAGGTGTATCACTCTTACCATCACAATACCAACTGAACTGACAACGATTACGCACAGGTACGAGTTTACTAGGGTCTTTCCAAGAGGGTTTGTGTTGCCCTTGGTATATTACATCACATATTGTTTGAGGGTATCTATCGTCTCGTACTCTATTCATAACAACATCAGCTACCGCAAATTTTCCTGCTAAATTATCTGAGCGAGCTTCGTGGTAAATGTTTAGCGCCATGCAGTGTTCACTTTCCGATAGAACATAATCAATATTTGATTGTGCTTTTAAATCATAAGCAAAACCCATCACGAGCATTAGAAAAACTGTTATCCACAAGGGCATAAAGTTTTTATCAAAATTACTTAGTTTCATACTTTAGAAAGATAAGCATCGAGTAATTCTTCGCCTTCGAGTTTCTTACCAAAGACATGAATGAGCTTACCATCTTGGAATCTTTCAATGCGACCATCTGGATAAGAGATATCTTGTACCATTCCATTATTGAAATGAGCACGAGTCTCGTCAGTTTCATACCACATAGATTGTAAAGAGTGCATATGCAATCCTGTGGATTTTTGGTTCCATTCTTCTGCTTCAATTGCTTTAGCAAATTTGTCAACCATTTCAGTGTATTCAGTCATCATCATTATCTCCATGTATTTCTTTATTTAAATCTTCAAGTGCTTTGTCAAGGTCTTTTAAGTGAGGATATCTTGTATACGCAGGATGAGCATACTTATCAATATCACGAGTATCTCCTATAAGGCCCAAGTCAGCATCATCTTTCTTGCCGAAAATCTTATCCCAATTATCATCAATCTTTTTCTTATCTTCTTTTCTTCTGCTTGAACCTTTGCCACCATGCCACTTACTCATAACGTTCCCAACTGATTCATTGCTTGATGTATTCTATCTAACTCTGGGTCATTTAAATGTCCGTAGATTCCAACATCTCCTGAGAAAGTATATTCACTCATAAAATCAAGTGGTGGTTCTACAAACTCTTGAGTTGCTCTATCCATAAAAGCAACTTCCCACAATCCTTTTCTCCAACCGTAGGAACCCGTAAATTTTACAGCAGATACTATGTAATCATCATAGTTAAACTGTATACGCTCACCATCGTGCCATGGTTCTCTTTTTGGCCATTTACCCATTAGTCTTCCCTCTGGCCGAAGCCATAATCAATTACAACTGGAAATCTTGGTATTCCATCGGGTGTCTCGTTGAAGTATCTCAACGTAGCCCAATCTGGAGTTATACCGTTATTCCATAATTTTTCTAGTACTTCTTGTGTACCTCTTACTCCTGCTCCGAAGTTAGTACCATCTGATTTTTGTAGCATAAAATGTTTTACATAACCAGCCCAGTTACCTTTACCTTCTAACATTGAAACAACTTTAAATTCGTCAGTAATAAACTCTTTACGCTTGAGTAAGAATTTACTTCTTTTGTTTTCGTATGCTTTATCGATTCGTACCATTTGGCCTTCGTAGCCATCTTCAATCCATTGTGAATAAAGTTCGTCAAGATTATCTTGGTTTTGAGTTAAGATAGTTTCAACAACTTTAACTGAATCCATACCAGAAAGTGTCATACCCAGCTTAAAAAATCTGCCTGAGAAGATTAAATCCTCGTGAGAATTGTCATACATATCATAAACATGGTATTCTACAAGCTTTTTAGCTTCTAAAGTGTCATACTCTGTAGTTTTTTGTTTACGAACAAGAGATGTAATTTTATTAAAATCATCTTTAAGAGCATGGTTATATAACTCACCATCGAATACATACTCTGGATGTTTATCAAAAATTGGTTTAATTTCTTCCCATATATGAGGGCAACTTGTGATTGGCTTATTTGCTCTTGTCCAAAGTCCACTCTTATTTGCAATACAACGAATACCATCAAGCTTTGGTTGAGCAATAACTGGAAAGATATCATCGTTCTTTTTGTAACCACCAGCTAACATTGGTTTAAATGCAGTATAAGAGTCAATGTCTTTAATATCTTTGAAGTACTCTTTTTCAAGTTTACGATCGTAGATGCTCATTGCTTCAGATATTGCTTGTGTATAAGCTGTAGTAGAATTTGCACGACCAACGTTTTTTGCAATTGTCTTTTTCCAACCAGAAGTTACAAGCTTTCCATCTTGTATTCCTGCTGTACTTCGAGTTGCAGCATCGTCATCAGAGTTCCAACCATAGTCAATAGTCAATTCACGAATTTTACCTTTTGTATCTCTCTTATATAATGTTGGCATTGAAGATATATTTTTCATGTTATTTTCCTATGTGTTTAACGTCTGAGCGTGGTATTACTTGATATGCTCCTTTATTATATGCAGGAGCTACTGTGAAGTTTTTACTTTGTTCTGCTTTCCAAGAGTTGTCTACAGCTGTAGTAGGCTTGGTTAATGGTGCTGATGGATAACGCTCACGGTGGTCCGCAAGAGAATGTCTCCAGTCAGTAGTTGTTTCGAGTGGTTGAAATTTTGTTTGGATTTTAGTACGACCATAAGCATAATCAATATACTGTTGTAATGTGTCGTATCGTAAGTCATGCATACCTTTACGTTTCATGTCACGATTGTGCTGTCGCCATTGCAGCTCGAGCTCTTGCATCTTTGCTTTTGTGATTTTGACTCTACGCTTCTTAGAGCTTATTGTCGATAATCCTCTAGCTAATCCCATAAAATAAACCTCATAATATAAAAGACTATTATAACACGTTGGATTGTATTTGTCAACCCCTAGATGTAAAAAAGGGTGGTCTTATGCGGTCGGCCGTTTGGGTGTTCCGTTCCTACGCAGTATGTCGGTAGTTTAGGTGTTCCCTATTAAGCTCGGTAGGCGTCGTGGGTCCTAAAAGTTACGTCATTTAACATTATATTCCAAATGTATCGACAACTTCTCGCCGTCATGCTTTATTCCCGCACTTGACCATAAAACTTTTTATCTTCTGCCTCTAGTGCTATAAGTTAATCTTTCTTGCGATGCCTTCTTAAGCCATCTCTTTCTGCCTTCTGAAGCTTTACGCTTTCTTTTTGCAGTTGGTTTTTCGTAAAACTCACGTTCTCTTATTTCCTTTACAATACCAGCTTTTTCAATCTGTTTTCTAAATTTTCTAAGAGCAATATCAAATGGCATATCAGTTTGAGGCCTTCTATCTTTTGGATGTCTTGGCCCCGGTCTTAAATCAACGGTACGACCGCTGATAGATTTATTTTTATTATTGTATCTCATAGGTATTATTATAACATAACAAAAACAATTTGTCAACATGTTTTTGTAATTAATTTAAAATGTTTCTTATAATATATTGTGTATACTATAAGAAACAAAAAAGAGGGCCCTTGTGAGGCCCTCTTCGTAAAACAATTTGGGGCGGTGAACGTTTGTTAACGTAATTCGTTAAGTAGTGTAGAATTGTTAATCGATGTTCTGCCGCTACCCCGAGCTTGAAGCCTCTATTATTGAAACTTAAAAGTCGACTGACTGGCCTAGGACTTACGTCTTACTTTGTTAATATCAGTAGTCCAGGTAGGGTTAGCCGAAGCTTCCTACTATCTCTCCTAAAGATAAAGACCCTTGACCGCTAAGTCGTTGTGTCGTTATAAATCGCAAAATCTATAACCTGTCTCGTTTCAGCACTGCGGGGTTTCTCTCCCTCTATGGCATTAAGCGTTTCTTCATGCCCTGGCTCGTCTCAGTCTATATTGATTTGTTCTGTACCCGTATGATTACATACTTTCCAGTATTGGCCTTCCACAAGCTGCCAGTCGGGTTTGTCCACCTTTAATCTTGCCTCTGAACGATCGATAAAGTCGTCATCTCGTGCAAACTGTCTCCGTGGTATGTAGTATCACGTTTTACTACTTTCTCTTACCGCCGGGGGTGTTTCCCTCAATATAAGATAATTATATCAAGTTGTTTCGTCTTTGTCAACCCTTTTTTGAAAATAAATTAAAAAAGTTTTAACTAGAATGTCCAATCATTGATGATTAATTATAAGAGTTATTATAACACGTTATATTGTATTTGTCAACCCTTTTTGTTTCTTTTTTCCATATAGGCTGACCATTTATCATAGTCTGATTGTTTTACAACACCTTCTGTTAATAGTTTCTGTCTATTCTTTAAATGTTGTTCTTGTGTATCTTCTTTGCTTCCACCTGTATATGGAACACAATGACCTTCTTTAGCCATAATCTCTGTAGCCATACACCAACGATCTTCTTTGGCGTAATAAACATTAAAGTCTCCAAGGATTCTACCGAACTTTCCTTTGGCGTCTTCTCCACCACGGCCTTTAAATGTTTTTAATTCTATATCTTTCTTTAATAATTCTTTTAGTGCTTTCTTTGCTGCAAGTCCAAATAGTTTCTCAACCTTGTCACGTGTGCGAGACTCTGGTGTATCAATTCCCATAATACGAACACGTTCATTGCGAAGCCAAACACCAAACCCTAAGTCGATATCGACATCTACTGTATCACCATCAACCACTTTTAATAATTTTGCTTTATACTCATACATTATATGATTCTCCTGTTAGTTGAAGATATTTATCTTCTCTTGCACCAAACACGAATCCACCATTTGAAGTATTTTCTTCCTTCACCATAAGCTGCCGATTCTAATCTATTATATAACAAATATTATTTGCCTTGTCCGCGATACTTTTTAAATCCACGCTTTTTGGATTTATTCATTGTTGACATACTCTTTGGTCTTTTACCAATGCTCGTACCTTTCTTAACACCGTCGTGAGATGTAGAGTATGCGCTATTCTTTACTGCCATATCTTTTTTCCTTTAAATAAGTTAATAGAGATGTATAATCTCCAATGTATTTTTCATTAACAAACACGTTTGGAGTTACATCCATATTTGCTTGACCTTCAATGCACTCTAAATAAAATTTACGAATAGAGCGATCAAAGTATTCAAAGTCCTCACCATAATCTTGACACAATTTTCTTGCATACCTACATACGACACAATCTCTGTGGCCGTATATTCTAATCATTGTAATTAATAGATGATGTTACTTTTTGTTTTTTAAACTCTTCGTTTTCGTACCAATGGAGCCAAACTTCCTTTGTAACTTTTTCTGTATACAAATAAGAATACCAAGCTGTAATCATACCAAATACCATTGGTGTTAGAAAAATAACCAATAGCATTAAACTAAACGGACTTAGAAACTGATTGATAGCAATGTCTATAGTACTAGGATTCATCTTTTGCTCCTGGCCTCTCAGGTTTTACATCCCATTTAGATACGAACTTTATTTTCTTTTCTCTATTCCAATCTTGCGCAAGTTCTTGGTTTTCTTTATCAAACCATCTAATCATGTGGTCTTCGTCGATAATATCAACTGATGAAATTGTTTCACCTAACCATCTTTGACTGAATTCGTTTGCCTCTTCGCAAGTAATAATATCACTGGCCCACTGTTCTGCGAGCTTATCAGTTAGTTTTACATCAGGATTGGTTTCTTGCAAACCATCCATCGGAATCATATATGTTTGTCTAAAGCTAGACACACATTCCACTTTTACATACTTCTTCATCATATACCTCAAGTAATTATATAAACAATAAACCTATAAAAAATCCAATATTCAATCCAATAGAACATACCATAATAAAATCTTTAGTAAAACTCTTTTGTTCGAACTCGTATATCTTAATCTTGTTCCATGCTCCAGGTCTTGCTGACCCTACGTGCTTCTTCCATCTCGGTATTACCCTCGATGCCCTTGCCATTTCTGTTTGGCCTTTTAATTTCTACTCTAGAAGAATGTGGTGCTCCAAATTCTCTTTCGTAAACTGTTTGTCCCTTGTCTGGGCTCTCATAAATTTTTGTCATTGCCATAGCTCCAATCCAAATAGTTTGTTTCTTAATGGTTTGTCAAAGCCTTCTTCTTTTACCATTTCATTCTCGACTTGTGTTTCGTAAAATTCTCTTAATGGTTTGTATGCATTACGAATCTGTACTGGCATAACACCACCTGACTGTATAACCCATTCAATCTCATTTGCAACTCTACGTGCAAGTCTAATTTCTTCTTGTGTACCTCGTTCGCACACTTCAAAATCCTTACTCATTATATATTCCTCAAAATAATACTAGTTAAAAATAACAGTAATAATACTGTCCCTAAAAAGCTTCCAATCAACATAAATCCAAATAACAATACTTTACCTAACGTTGGCTCGAAAGGTTTGTCTGGCAATTTGCCTACGCCGATTAGTGCTTTAAAAACTTCTTTAATCATTAAACAAGATAGCATTGAATGCAAATACAGCTAACATCGCACCAAAAACGGTGATTTGTATAATCGCTGGAATTACCACAAACATGACCATAGGGTCAAAGTCCATACGCATCCAATAATCTTCTTTATGCCAATCTTCTACTTGCTTTGGAGTAGCTTCTTTATAATCTAATTTTTCCATAATCCATCTAATATTTCTTCGACTTCTGGATAAGAATCCATCTCGTCAACTATCATGTCAATTTCATCTAAGCGATCGAGCTCTTGTTCTAATTGAGTTACGTAATGTTGTCTATGTAATTCTCGCATGAACGCATTTACTCTTAACCATCTCTGATAATCGTGGTTGTATTGTTCTTCGCTCATATTGTTGCTCCTATTTAAATAGTCCTATCTTTTCTCCAGCTTTAATTCTACGGTCATATTCTTCTGGTGAGTTTGGATATCTCCAACCCCACATTGCGCCAAGTGCCATAAAGGTACCAGAATAAGCCATTGCTTTTAAGTTACCTGTTGTAAACCACATTAGTATTAAAGCAAATGCCATAAATCCTAACATCATATACTTTGCCTTTTGTGGAAATACTTTTTTGGTTTCCCAGTTTGTTAAAAATGGTCCAAAGAGTTTATGGTTATACAACCAATTATGCATTCTGTCTGAACTCTTTGCAAAACAATAAGCTGCAAATAC
>ENA-UZWU01002704-UZWU01002704.1-metagenome-genome-assembly--contig:-Day-4--1m-contig-2704_pt1 | contig 21346 bp, 20 predicted proteins | sample MGYA00260345_ERZ794905 | MGnify/ENA metagenome assembly ERZ794905
TTTCTTTTATCAAATAAGGATTCAACAATGAGACTAACGCTAATAATATCGTTGAGGAAGTTGCTATAAAAAACTTTAATTTATAGCGCTTTGCAAAAGACATTAGCCTTAAAAAAATCTGCAAATCAAAAGCTTTTCCCGTTTTATCTGCCAAAATCTAATATTTTATCTTTGTTAAAAATAATCCTTTTGCAGGAACTGACAACCCTGCATTGCTTCTACTTTTACTTTCTATAATTTGTCTGAACTCATTTTTGGTTATTTTTCCTAAACCAACATCAACCAAAGTACCAACTATAGCCCTTACCATATTTCTTAAAAAACGATTCGCTGAAATATAAAAAGTTAATTCTTTGCCATTCTGTTTCCAAATAGCTTCCGTAACATCACAATTATAAGTATACACATCCGTCTTAACCTTAGAAAAGGTCTGAAAATCAGTATATTCTAATAATAAACTAGCTGCCTCATTCATTAAATCTATATTCAAATTCTGCGAATGGATTTGCCATGAAAAATCTAATAAAAAAGGATTTCTGCCCAACCAGACTTTATATTCATAACTTCTACTAATTGCATCAAAACGTGCGTGTTTTTCATCAACAACAGCAAAAACATTGTGTACAACAATATCTGGAGGTAAAACAGAATTTAATTTATGAGGAATATCTCCTTTAAATTCTTTGTCCAAATCAAAATGTGCAAACATTTGCGAAGCATGAACACCTGTGTCCGTTCTTCCTGCTCCAACAACTTCGATGTTTAATTGAAAAATTGTGCTAACAGCTTTATTTAATTTTTCTTGCACAGTGATGACATCTGGCTGAATTTGCCAACCATGATAGTTTTTTCCTTGATAAGAAAGTTCTATAAAATATCTCAAGAAGATTTGTTTTTTGTAGTGTTCAAAATTACGGAAATTATTTTGTTATGATTACATTTGAATTAAATAGAGACGTTAAACTTTTCTTACCTATTCTTTATGACAAAAATTTTATTATTATCTGATACACATAGTTTTATTGATAAAAAAATTTTAAAATATGCAAAGGAAGCAGATGAAGTTTGGCATGCAGGAGATATAGGTTGTTTAGAAGTAACTGATACCTTAAAAAAATTAAAACCTTTGCGTGCAGTTTTTGGAAATATTGATGGTGCTGATGCTCGAGCCGAATTTCCATTAGACGCAAAATTTGAAGTGGAAAAAATTACAGTTTGGATGACACATATTGGAGGCTATCCTAATAAATATTACAAAAGAATTCGTGACGAAATAAAGTTAAATCCTCCCAAAATATTCATTTCTGGTCATTCTCATATTTTAAAAGTACAATATGATAAGAAACTAAATTTACTTCACTTAAACCCAGGAGCAGCAGGAAATCATGGGTTTCATAAAGTAAGAACTATGTTACGGTTTGAGCTAGATAACAGTGAAATAAAAAATATGGAAATTATTGAACTTGATAAGCGAGGTTAATTCCTTCTTTTTCCAAAAATAGCACTTCAACTTTAATCCTAGCCCATTTTAGTTAAACGTATATAAAATCTAATTATATCACTCTATTTTATGCCAATACCGTCATCCGTGATTTCTGTAGAAAATTTGCAATAACAAGGATATAAAAAAGCTCTTTGATCTTTTTACCTATTCTATTCATTTTTATCTTTTGAAAATAAAAAACCGAGAAGTAAATTCTCGGTTTTTCGTCGCACTAAAATAGACTAATATGATAGGTTTATCGCAATCTATCCACAGATTTCACGAGATCTTCATCCTTTTTAATAGCTTTATTTGCTAAAACAATAAGCAAAACAACTAAAATCGGTAAGAACATCCCAATACCTTTCTTAGAAATAGAAATTTCTCCAGGTAGAGTTAGAGATACATAAATCAATAATCCTAATAAAAAAAGATTGATCAAAATTACTAAACGCCCAATTACAAATTGTAGCTTTCTATTTTTAAATAAAAAAATATCTATAAATGACATAATAGTAGAAAGCAAAAATAACAATGGAATTAATTTTAAAAGAAAAGATTCTCTCATAAGTAAATCCAATACAAAAATTTGTTCTTTAAGATTACTCCATAAATTGAACACAAAAACCAAGCCTCCAGAAACGAAGGTTGCTATTAATAAATATATACTTTGTATTCTTTGAATCATCTTAAATAACAGGTTGACAAAAGTAGAATTTTCTTTTTTAAAAAGAAAATCTAAAACTAAAAAAATTGTGTATATTTGTATCACATTATCCACACACAAAAAGTTGTATAGTACTATATACAAATAAAAAATCTAAAAATATTATAACCAATCTTACGCTATTAAGATTTACAATTTAACTTAACACATAACGAATGTTCGAAATCTCAGAACTAAAAGCAAAAACACTTGCTGATTTACAGGTAATTGCAAAATCTATTGGTCTTACAAAAACAAGTCAGCTTAAAAAATTAGATTTAGTGTATCAAATTTTAGATACGCAAGCTGCAAACCCTGTAGCAACCTCATCCTCTTCTAAATCTGAAGTAACACAAAAAAAAGAAAAACCTAAAAGAAAAAGGGTTTCTAAATCTACTTCATCCATAAAAACAACAAGTGAGGCTGTAATTGAAAAGACAACTTTAAATCAAATTAAAGAAAAGCCTCAACAAGAACTTGAAAAAATTATTGAAGAAGAACCTAAGCTAGAAAATTTAACACAACGGAAACCAAATCCAAGAAAAAGGCCAAATCCGAGAAAAGAAGATGTTAAAAAAGACGAAAATTCAGAAGCAATTTTAGATACTACAGAATCGAATAATAAGGTTGATAAGCAAGAACAAAAACCTGCTAACAAACCCAACAAACCAAATAAACCGCAGCATAAAAATCAGCAGAATAACAAAAATAAACATAAGGAAAATTCACAAAATAGAGACAAAAATAACTCTAATAGAAATGGTGGAAATAAATCTAGCAACAGATATAGAGACCCAGATTTTGAATTTGATGGAATCATAGAAAGTGAAGGCGTTTTAGAAATGATGTCTGACGGTTATGGATTTTTACGCTCTTCTGATTATAACTATTTATCTTCTCCAGATGATATTTATGTGTCTCAATCACAAATTAAATTATTTGGTTTAAAAACTGGTGATACAGTTAAAGGAAATGTACGCCCACCAAAAGAAGGTGAAAAATATTTTCCATTAATTCGAGTATCAAAAATAAACGGATTAAACCCAAACTTAGTAAGAGATCGTGTCGCTTTTGAGCACTTAACACCATTGTTCCCTCAAGAAAAATTTGATTTAGCAGAAAAGGGAAGTTCGCTATCAACAAGAATTATTGATTTATTTTCTCCGTTAGGAAAAGGGCAGCGTGGTATGATCGTTGCGCAACCCAAAACTGGTAAAACGATGTTGTTAAAAGATGTGGCCAATGCAATTGCAGCAAACCATCCAGAAGTTTATCAAATTGTATTACTTATTGATGAACGTCCTGAAGAGGTTACAGACATGAAAAGAAATGTTCGTGGAGAAGTTGTAGCGTCTACTTTTGACGAACCGGCAGACAAACATGTAAAAGTTGCAAACATTGTTTTAGAAAAAGCAAAACGTTTGGTTGAATGCGGACATGATGTCGTTATTCTTTTAGATTCAATTACACGTTTGGCAAGAGCGTATAATACAGTTGCACCAGCATCAGGAAAAATACTTTCTGGTGGTATCGATGCAAACGCATTGCACAAACCAAAACGTTTCTTTGGTGCTGCTAGGAATATTGAAAATGGTGGATCTTTAACCATTATTGCAACTGCTCTTACAGAAACTGGCTCTAAAATGGACGAGGTAATTTTCGAAGAATTTAAAGGAACAGGAAACATGGAACTTCAATTAGATAGAAATATTTCTAATAGAAGAATATACCCTGCTATCGATTTAATTAAATCTTCAACGAGACGTGATGATCTATTATTAGACGCAAAAACAGTTCAAAGAATGTGGGTTTTACGCAAATATCTTGCAGACATGAATCCTATTGAAGCAATGGAGTTTATTAATGATAGAATTAAGTTCTCTAAAAACAATGACGAATTTTTAATTTCTATGAATGGGTAGAAATCATATTTAGATTACAATTATAAAAAAAACCTTTTTGAGAAATCAAAAAGGTTTTTTTATTGAGAAAGTATTTACTGATTTTTACGAAATATTGTTTATTTTAAATACAGATAAAAAAGAACTAAAACAAACCATTCAATTAAGATTTAGCTTGCCTTCAACTGGAAATAATTATTGAAAATAGATAGCTCAACCACAATAGAATACGTGGGTTTACTTAAAATTTGAACATAAAAAATCCGTTCAAAAAAATTGAACGGACTTTATATTCTATATAAACTTACAACTTAGTTTCCTATGTATAAATTTGCTCTGTAATCCTCTACGTCTGAAGCATTCTTAATAGCTTCATACATTACAGTTGTTTTATTCTTTCTAGCCTTAGAAATTGATTTTCTCGCAGACTCATAGTTTGGTAATGCAGTTGGTAGCTCTTTATTTGTTACAACAAAAGCATACACACCTTTATTACCTTCTATATTTTTATATACTTTATTTAATTCTGCATTAAACATGGCCCCCACAACTTTAGGTTCAGATCCTGCTCCAGATAAAGTAGGACTTTTCAAAGTAACTCCTTTTCCGTTTCTAACAGAAGTTTTGTTTTCTTTAGCGATATCCTGTAAAGTACTTCCGCTAAAATTATCTGCAATTAATTTTGCCTTCTTAAGGTTCTGTAAAATAGGTTTTACTGTATTTGTTGCTTTTTCTGCAGACATTAATCCTTTTTCTGTTCTCGCAGTTACAAAAGCTACAACGTGGCTTCCTTCTAAATCAAAACGTTTAAAGTCTCCTGGTTTCGTATCTCTACCAAAAGCCCAAGATATAATTTGTCTTTGATTACCTAAACCAGGAACATTTTCGTCTAAAACTTTTAGACCAACAACCGGTTTTGTTATATATTTATTCTCTTTTGCAATTGTGAAAAACTTTTTCTCTTTAGATGTAGCTAAAGCAAATTGCTCTGCTTTTTGAAAAACCATATTTTCAGTTGTTTCAGAAGCGACTATTTGTCTTCCAAAAGTAGCTAATTTTAGAGCTGTTTGGATATTCTTTTGACCATCAATTTTAATTACATGGAAACCAAAAGGTGTTTTAACAACCCCCATATCTCCTTTTTTCCCTTCAAAAACAAAATCTCTAAAACCAGGAGTCATTCGTGTGTAGTTAAACCAATCGTAAAAACCACCGTTTTGAGCAGAGCCTTTATCTGAAGAAAAGTTTTTTGCTAATTTTGCAAACTTTCTTCTATTTCTTTTCACAACACTCAAAATACTATCAGCTAAACTCTTAGCCTCATCCTCTGTTCTTGTAACTTCAGCAGCAGTTCTTTGAGATCCGACAAATGGTATTAATATGTGACTTGCCTTAGCTGAATCCGGCAATTTTGTAATGGAAGTAATTTTTGATATTTTTAAATATCCTTGCTCTTTATAAGGACCAAAAACATCTCCTTTTTCTCCTTTAAAAACCTCTAAAGCAATTGTTTTAGTAACTGTATTTTCAAATTTAAAGTTCTCATCCAGATTCGTATCAGAATCATTCTCACTTAAAAATTCTTTGTCATCAGTGGCGTTTTTAAAATCTGATATGAACCCTGCAACTTCTTCTTTGATAGCATTCTCATCCGATTCACTCGGCGAAATTGCAAACTTGACATATGATATATCTCTTGATTCATCAACTTTAAAGTTATTTTCATTTTCACGAACATAACCTTCTACTTCTTTTTTAGAAACAGTAACTAAACTATCTGGAATAGAAGAATAAGGTACGTATACAAATTGAGATTTCAACTTACTATTTTCTGCAAAGTATTGAAACTCTCCTTCTTTTAAAGAAGCACCAAGACCTGCAGCTACCAGATTGTTGTATGTATTTCTTTCAGCATTATCTCTAATTTGATTCATGTAATTAGACCATGCCGACCACATATCTGTGTTTTGTTCTTTTGTATCCGCTAAAAATTGTTTGAAAATTCCTTCGTCAAATAAGCCTGCTTCATTTTGAAACTGAGGGCTATTCTTTACTGAAGATGCATTAATCAATTCATTCCAAACATCCGCTTCCCCAACAGTGATTCCTGCTTCTGATAATTGATTTTGATAGATTTTTTTTCTGAGTATATTATTCCAAACCGTTTTACTTGCTTGCATTTCAGAAACTCTACTACCCGCTTGCCTTTTGTAAGCTTCTAATTGCTCAGAAAACTCTTGTCTTGAAATAGATTCTCCATTTACTTCTCCTACTTCATTAACTTTACTTGAATTGAAAAAATCACCTAAAGTAGATGGGTCCAATACAAAAGCAAAAAGTGCTAATCCAATTATAATTATTAAGAACATTGAACGTTCTCTAATTTTTGATAAAACTGCCATACGTCATTTATTTTATTTCAGTTGGCGAATATACGATTTGGGTTTTAATATTGCAACGGATTTTCTACTTATTAGTGACAAGTAATAATACAATCAGACAGTTCAAAATGAAACGTTTTCTTTTAAGCTTCCTCATTTATAATTTTTAAACTCACTTCTTCGATTTTTGCACTGCTCACTTGTAAGACACTAATTTCAAAATTATCAATATTAACAACTTCATTCTCCCTTGGTATACTTTCTAAATGCTCTATAATAAATCCTCCTAAAGTCTCGTAAGCTTCAGATTTTGGTATATTTAAGCCATATTCTTCATTCAAGTAATCTACCTCTAATCTTGCAGAAAAATAAAATTCATTCTGAGATATTTTCTCTTCTAAAAACTTTTGATTGTCATGTTCATCCTCAATCTCACCGAATAACTCTTCAACAATATCTTCTACTGTAATAATTCCAGATGTTCCGCCATATTCATCCACAACGATGGCAACACTTTTTCGTTTTTTCATTAAACTATTTAAAACATCATTTATCATCATAGATTCAGGAACAATCTCTACTGGTAATAAAATTGATTTAATCGTCTTAGGTTTCTTAAATAACTCGAAAGCATTTACATATCCGATAACATCATCCAATGAAGTTTTATAAACTAGGACTTTCGACAAACCAGTCTCTATAAATATACTTTTTAAATTCGATACTTTTTCATGAAGCTCTACAGCAACAATTTCCGTTCTAGGAACCATAACTTCCCTGGCCTTTACATCATGAAAATCTAAAGCATTTTGAAAGATCTGAATTTCTGAGTCTACTTCATCTTGATCGTTACCCGTTTCTAATTGTTCAGAAATATAGTTACCTAATTCTTCCTTACTAAACTCTGTCTGTTGTTTATCTGCATTTGTTTTAAAAAAAACACGTAGAAAAAAGTCAGAAATAAAAGTAATAAATCCCGAAAAAAAGTGAAATAGAATATAGAAAAGATAGGCAGGAACTGCAAATATTTTTAAGACTTCATTTGCATAAATTCTAAAGATTGTTTTCGGTAAAAATTCGGCTGTAATTAATATTATTATGGTAGAAATAATAGTTTGTATCAGAAGTATAGAAAAATCATTATAGCTTTTAATAGGAATAATATCAACTAAGAATTCACCCATATAATAACTATAAATGACTAAAGAGATGTTATTACCAACTAACATTGTGGTAATAAATTTTGAAGATTTTTGGGTAATTCTATTTAAAATTTTGGCAGTAAACCCATCTCTTTTTTTCTCTAATTCAATATGAAGTTTATTTGCTGATACAAAAGCTATTTCCATTCCCGAAAAAAATGCGGAAAGAATAATTGAGACACTTATAATTGCAATTTCTATTTCCATTAAGAAATTTATAACCTATTTATTTAAGTTGTTTCTTTTTTCTATTTTTTTCCTAAAATGCCTTTTAAAGAAAAAAACTAAGGTAATAAAAATAGCAGCACCCAAAAATATATATGCTTTTTCTCTCTCACTATTAAACCGAACAACCCCCTCTATTAAACATATTACTGCTACAATTAAATAGCCATACTGAAAAAATTTCCAAATTTTAGTCATATTATTGTTCTTCTGCTGTTTCTAATCTTCCAATTGTCTTTTTAGCCAAATGCTGACTTAAATCTTCTTTGCACTCAAAACCAACTCCGTGAACAGTGTCTTTTAAAGTGCTTAAAGTAAATCTTTTTTCTGAGAAAAAATAGTTTGTTTTCTGATCCCAATAAAGTTGTTCTGTTTCTAACTTAGAATTTTCTGAATGATTCAAAACCACAACGTTTCCGATGAGTTCAGAAATGTCGGTCTTCGAATAAGACAAGGCATAGTTACTAGTAACAGTAACAGAATCTTGTCCTTCAAAACTTACAATTTTAAGTCCATCCGGAAACTCATTGTAAGGGTGTTCTTTTCTATTGCTGAAATCACGCAACAAAGGTGTGATTAATTTTGAAGTAATTCTACCCGAATCTTTGTATACATGAAAAGCATTTTTGGCTACTCCAATGGGTAAATTTTTTGAAGCCAAAAAATCTCTAACTTCTCGCGTATTGTTAGAGCAAGAAAAAAGCATTACTGTAGTTGTAAATACAGTAATGCTCGTTTTTAATATTTTATGTAAGTTTTTCAAATAATTAATTTGAGGGCACTTTAACTGTTTCTCCAATCCAACATTTTATAGTGTAACTACTACCAGGATCAACACCCGCTGTAAATATTACCTTTTGATTCGGTAAATTTGCTCTATAACTTCTGATATACCTTCCCGCTGCGGCAGATATACTCGGGTCTACAGCTGCAGCTTTTTGAGCTTGTCTCAAGGCTGCCGCATAAATCATTCTTTTTTCAAATTCACCTTTACCACAAGCGCTACCTTTAACACTAGATTGGTATAAACTTCCAATTAACAAATATGCTTTCCCAAAGTTAGGATTTAGTTTTAATGCCTCTCTAGCTAAACTTCTTGCTCTTGATTTTTGCCCTCTAGCCTTCGCTGCATAAGCAAACTTCAATTTATATTTTGCTTTCTTTAAAGGATCTGTTTCTAAATCGAACGCCTCTTGTCTCATTGCTGCTGCCCCGCTAACATCTCCATTTTTCTCTAAAATACCAGCATAAAATGATTTTGAGTCTGGAGAAGGTGCTGCTTCTGCATACGCTTTTGCAAGCGTTTCATACATAACCTCTTCTTGACATCCCTTTTTGAACATTCTAGACACAGCTCTTCTTAACCAAACAGCATTCGTTTTATTCGCTTCAAAATCTCTTTGATATAATGGCACTAAGCGCTCGCATGTCGCAATTTCAGAAATAATATTATCTAAACCGCTTTCTACAGTACCTAAAGCTTTTGAATTGATTGTATATGCTCTAATTAAAGACTTTTCTCTTTTATCATGCACCTTAGTACTGTCTGCAGTTAATGTCCTAAGTTTAGCCGCATAACCCTCTAATTTTTCACTTACAGACTCCAACACATCATCATAAGTATCAAATACTTTTTGAGGATTTGTATCTTTATTTCTATCTGTAACCCCTTGAAAATATTTGTAAAGATTCTTTACACCCATTTTAGTTGGATCTATGCTATACCCTTTTTCTAAAATTGAAAATATAACTTCATCAGAAGCTAATTTGTTATTAGCTAAATAAGTTGCATAATCACTATGAACTTTTGCAGGGTTCTGATCAGGATAGTATTGCAATCTTTGTTCGTAAACTCTTTTAGATAAAACAGGATCTTTTCTTACTTTTTCAGCTAATACAGCTCCATACTTATAGATATTAATAGATAAATCTTTACAATCGTCCATTAAGACAATCCAATTTGCATAGGCCTCATCATATTTTTTAGATTGAAAATCTCCTTTAAATAAATTATATTTAATTGTGCATTCTCTTTTTGCATCATCTTGCGCATTTGTTTTTGCTGAAATCAATAATAACATTGCAGCTAGTAAAAACGTAATTCTCTTCATTTTGTTAATTGTTTATTAATCTATTTTTCTTTTTTGAAACCATTGTGTATCTGTTAAAGATAAGCTTAGTCTAAAATTAAAATAATTCTCTTGAATTAAATTATTATTCGTAGTTCCTCTCTTTCCAAATTCAAACCCCATATTTACTGTCGATAATTGCCTAAGCGGTAAACCTAGACCAAAAGACATGCCAAAGTCGTTTACTTCTGTAAAATTAGTATTTAGGCCAGACCCATCAACTAATAAACCTGTTTTCTCTAAACGAATACCAGCCCTGTAGGTAACCCTATGCCAATAACTTGATATTGAATTAATTTTTGGTAAATAATATCCCCCAAAAGAGATTCTGTTAGACTCACTATATTTATAAGGAGCATTTGTAGTATTTAAAAACCCAGTAGTTTCTATTGCTTCTTGATTTTCATATTCAACACCCACATACCATTTATCCATTTCACCTAAACCTACTCCTAAAGTTGCTTTTAAAGGTAATTTGTAATTTCCACTTATACTCGATTGTGAAATAGTATCTCTACCAAACTCATTTCCCACACTAGTAAATGTAAGAGAATATAAATATTCGTCTCCTGTCACTTTTAAATCATTACCCATCTTTAGGGTGGCACCAGTGCTTAATACAAGATCTTTTTTAAGTACTTTTTTATACTGAGTACCTACAGTCACAGAACCTCCTCTAACAATAGTTGACTCTTTGTACTTAGTAGACAGAGATACGCCAGCAATTTGATTGGTTATACTATTTTCTATATTACCAAAGCTATAATCAGCTTCAAAACCGATAGATAATTTTTTAAATATTTTTATTCCTAAACTCGTGTAAATTCTGCTAACACCGCCTTCTCCAGAAAAAATAGAACGTTCTATTATTCCTCCACTTCCATCTAAAGTCTCGTTCACTAAAGAATAACCCACGGATGATATCGGCTGAATACCAAAAGACATGCCTGCCTTAGAACCTAAAGGAAATGCCAAAGCAAAATAACTTAAACTAGTAGAGTTTGTGCTTTGCGCTTCGCTACCATTGTCAATTGTTAACTTATTATTCAACACACCAAAAGAATACGTTGTATATCTTAAGTCTGCATAAGCTGCAGGGTTTGTAAAATTTAAGTACTTATAATGACTAAACGCAACTCCAATACCGCCCATTGCATTCTGCTCTGCTGTAACTGGATTAAATTCTTCTCCAATACCAAAAAATGAATATGGTGATGAATTTGTTCTTTGCGCTGAAGTTGCTAAAGAAGTTATTAGTAACAATACTAATAAGATGTTTTTGATCATTTGTCTGTATTATGTATCAATATTCTATTTAATCCGTGAAGGAGTAAATTTTGATTGGCAAATATGCTACTTTTTAATTGCTTTGCCAAGAAATTTGTGTCTCCTCCTGTTAAAACAACTGTTAAATCTAAAAATTTCTTTTTATATTGATTAATAACGCCATCAATTTCTTGAATTACACCATTTATTACGCCCGAATTTATACTTTTATTTGTGTTTTTTCCGATAAAATCAGTTAATTCATCTATTTCTAATAAAGGCAAATTCGCCGTAAAGTAATTTAACGAATTAAATCTCATTTTTAACCCTGGAGATATTGCACCTCCTAGGTACTCGCCTTCTGAGTTTACAAAATCAAAAGTAATACATGTACCTGCGTCGATAACTAAAACATTATTCCCAGAAAATTGACTCACCGCACCTGCAACCAAAGCAATTCTATCAACCCCTAAAGTTTTGGGAGTTTTATAAAGATTTTTGAAAGGCACCTCTGTGAAGGACGAGATTACGTGAATTTGAACTAGATTCTTTAGCTTTTTAAACTTCGAATCGGAAATGGAAGCAACATTTGACATGATCCCAATTGAAATTTCATGTTTTCTTAAAATTTGTTTAATTGCTGATAAAATTTTTGTTTTCGGAAAAACAAATAATTCCACAAGCTTATCTTTCTCAAAAACAGCTATTTTAACTCTTGTATTTCCAACATCAATTGCTAAATTCATTTTTCAAATTTAGATAAATTTTAAAAATTATCATTTTTTTTTTAATTTTCTTTAGGAGAAACCAAAAAACACATTATATTTGCCACCGCTAAGGCAATGGTACCTTAGCTCAGTTGGTAGAGCAAAGGACTGAAAATCCTTGTGTCCCTGGTTCGATTCCTGGAGGTACCACAAAATTATCCCGTAACTCATTTATAAACAATGATTTACGGGTTTTTTGGTTTTTAGGGGTTGCTCGAGAGGTATAAAAAAATAATTATAAAGTGGTTATATTGTATTCTAAAAGTTAAGTTATTAATGACTTAAGTAACCTATGAAACAACGAATTAAACATTGTGAAGTTTGTAAAGTAGATTTCCCTACCATGTACCGCATACAATATAAAAACCCGAAAGAATGGGTATTTGTCTGTAAAGAATGTCTCATAAACGCTAAAAAAGACAATCCATTGTATACTTATGGAGGTACTTGGAAACGTTGATATAACTTCCTTCGATTTAAAAGGAAGTTAATTAAAAAAATAGACTGTTTTATAACAGCTTATTAAAGTTGAATACAATCATATTAATACTTCACGATCCATATCTCTACCCGAACTATACTTGTATTCTTGAGGGAAATTTTTAGTCCTTACAAAAATTTCTAACTCCACTTTATAAGTATCTCTATAAACAAGATGAACTGTGTGTAATGCCATTTTTAAAAAATAAAATCGTCCGCTCACACGGTACTAAATAAATTACTCATCCTTAAGTATTTTCTTGACAGGTACTTGCCAGACGGCTTCTCTATATTGATAAATAATTAAAAAGCTCGAACTGCACGCACATTATAGGTGAAGCTCTTATCGCCGAAGCCCTGACTGTTAGCATTGCTGAAAAACTTAATCCACGCGTCATATTTACCGGCCTCCGTAGAACTCCAGTAGTAAACAGTAGCAAAATTACTACCACCATTTGCTAAAGCAGTGGTGTTTATATCTCCCTTTTTTAAATACATTTTGATTAACTCATCTTTTGAGGGTAAAAACCAATCTGTATATCCTCCCCCTGTATAGGCCCTTGCAAGACCTGCTGCATAAGATGTTTCTGTTGCACCTTGTACAGTTATTATAGTATCTGTATTTGCGTTTCCTGCACCTATAGCTGTCGCTGTTGCCCCTGTAGTACTATAACTACCTTTATACCATCGTATACCAGAACTCTGGTCTGCTACTGCCGCAATTAAACCGTGCGTCTCTCCTGCAACATAACCAGTATCTCCAGCTTCAAATAGATAAAAAATAACTCCGCCTTGGTAAAAATCACCAACTGGCGATACTGGTATTATTGAACTTGAAGCATTACTGGCCGCACTTGTACCTATCGCATTGGTAGCGGTAACCGAAAAGGTATAAGCGGTACCATTGGTTAAACCTGTTACTGTGATACTTCCACTTCCTGACTGACTAATTGTTCCTGTAATACCTCCAGGGCTTGAGGTGGCTGTGTAGGAAGTAATCGCTGAACCTCCATCACTTGACGGGGCAGTAAATGGAACGGTGGCTTGTTGGTTACCGGCAACGACAGTTCCTATTGTGGGAGCGTCTGGAATAGTAGCAGGTACTACTGAATTTGAAGTGTCACTGGCCGCACTTGTACCTATTGCATTGGTAGCGGTAACCGAAAAGGTATAAGCGGCACCATTGGTTAAACCTGTTACTGTGATACTTCCACTTCCTGACTGACTAATTGTTCCTGTAATACCTCCTGGGCTTGACGTAGCCGTGTAGGAAGTAATCGTTGAACTTCCATCACTTGATGGGGCTGTAAATGGAACGGTGGCTTGTGCGTTACCAGCAACAACAGTTCCTATTGTGGGAGCATCTGGTAAGGAATTCCCAAATTCAGTCCAGGTAGGAACTCCATTAGCGTAGGTTAACACTTGCCCTTCGCTTCCAGAAGGAATGACCACCCAATCGGTTCCATTCCAATAGCGCATCTGTCCTTGCACTGTTCCGGGCAATACGCCTGATTTTGTCCAAGCTGAGCCATTAAAAAACTGCAATTCTCCTTCCAAACTACAATTGGTACACCAAATCACCAAACCAGCTGCGGGTGAAGCTATATTGTCTCGTTCGGTTTCTGTCATGCGTGGTAATAAAAAACCTTTAGTGGTTGATTGTACATCTAAAACGGTAGATACATCTGGCGTTGCTGTACCAATACCCACTTGGGCATACATTGTTACAGTGAATAATACTGCTGCTGAAAGTGTGAAAAAATGTTTCATTTGTCTTATTTCTTAAGGATATTTTTAAAAAAATAAAAACCGACCACTTACGTGGTTCTAATTAAATTACTCACCCATCCTTATTTTCTTGATAGGTGCTCGTGAGACCGCTTACGCTTGATTGATAATTAACTAAATTTTTAAAAAGCACGGACTGCACGTACAGCATAAACTGATACTACCTTACCATTAGCATTAACATTTCCATTTGACCATTTCACTCTATAAGCCTTCGCCCAATAAGCCTCCGTAGAACTCCAATAACAACATTCAGAAGGAGTAAAAGCACTCCCTCCATTTAGTAATGCTGTAGTTTCAATTATGTCTTTATTATTATACATATGCTGAAGTTCATGTATACTTGGTAAAAACCAATCTGAATAACCACCACCAGTATATGCATTAGCTAAGCCTGCTGCATAAGTAGTATTATTGCCATAAATACCTGTAATAATATCCGTATTATTTTTTCCTGTGCCAACAATTTCCCCCAATGCATCAGTGGTGCGTTCATCGCTAGACCATCTAATACTTGCACTTAAATCATCTATAGAACAAACCAAACCAAAATTTTCAATACCATCTCCATTCAAATCTGTGGGCGTTGGCGCTATGTAAATAACAACACCCCCAGCCACGTAATCACCAACAACATATAAATTGCCATCACAGTTTTCGTCCACACTATTACCTCCGATCTCGGCTCTTCCAGGATTTATTGCTGAATCTGAATCATCACAATCATCATTTGTTTTACTATATCCTCCTGGATTCAAACAAAAAACCGTACCTTCTAAATCATTAACATCTCCATAACCATCACCATCTAAATCTACATAATAAATAAATTCAGGTTGAGTTGGATTTATTGCAGCATCTGTATCATCACAATCATCATTTGTTAAACTATATCCAACACCTGGATTTGAACAATATAAAGCACCACTATCCGAAATATTTCCGTAACCATCATTGTCAGCATCTATATAATAAGTAACAAAAGAAAATCCCTCGTCTATTGAGCCGTCACAATTATTATCTATTCCATCACAAATTTCTGTTGCCGCCATATTTATTGCTGAATCTGTATCATTACAATCTGTATTGTCGTTTACATAAGCATTTGGCACTGTGGTAGCAATAATTGAATTAGCAGCATTACCATACCCGTCACCATCTGAATCTAAATAATAAGTTGTTAAGTCTACTGAAGACCATGTAGGGATATTATTAATGAATTTTAAAACTTGTCCGTTAGCACCAGAGCTAATCGTTTCCCAACTTGTTCCATTCCAATAATTCATTTCTCCAATAGAGGTTCCATCAGGCAAATATTTATAAGACACCCATCCTGAAGCCGCTTTATATTCTAACGAATTAGTGTTGATATTGTATATCTGCAGCCCTATGGCTGGCGATGAGATAAGGTTACGCTGCGTAGTGGTCATTCTTGGTATTAATAACCCCCCTGTAGTAGAGGTAATGTCTAAGGCTGCTGAGTCGTCTGGGTTTGTTGTGCCTATACCTACTTGAGCATACATTGTAGTTGTAAATAGTACTACTGCTAAAAATGTGAGAAATTGTTTCATTGGTGTGTAAAGTATTTATTGAAGATTTTTTATAAAATAAGACCAATCGCTTAAGAGGTACTATTTAAATTATTCACCGACTCTTATTTTCTTGATTGGTACTGGTAAGATTGCTGCGCTAAATTAACAAAAAACTAAATTATTAAAAAGCCCGAACAGCACGCACAAAGAATGTGAAGTCCTTATAGTACATGTCCTGATTACCACTGCTGAAATCCTGTCCCCACGAGGCATCGTTAGAGATCTCCGAAGAACTCCAGTAGTCATTATTAATAAAATCACTACCACTATTTGATGCAGCTGTAGTGTTTATCGTTACCCTATTTAAATACATTTTATTTAACTCATCTTTTGAGGGTAAAAACCAATCGGTATATCCTCCTCCAGTATATGCCCTTGCCAGTCCTGCTGCATAAGATGTTGCTGTTGCACCTTGTACAGTTATAATTGTAGTTGTATTGGCAGCTCCTGTGCCTATAGCTGTCCCTTTTACTGTAAAACCATAACTGCCGTTATACCATCGTATACCAGAACTCTGGTCTTGTACTGCCGCAATCAAACCGTGGGTTTCTCCTGCAATATAACCAGTATCTCCATACTCAAATATATAAAAAACAACACCGCCTTGATAAAAATCACCTACCTGTTGTGGGGCAGGTATTACGGAATTTGATGCTGCACTGGCCAAACTTGTTCCAATGGCATTGGTAGCCGTCACTGTAAAAGTGTAAGCTGTAGCATTGGTTAAACCTGATACAATTATGCTGCCACTTCCTGACTGACTAATTGTTCCTCTAAAATCTCCTGGGCTCGAGGTAGCTGTGTAGAAAGTAATTGCCGAACCTCCATCACTTGATGGGGCTGTAAATGGAACTGTAGCTTGTGCGTTACCGAGAATGGCAGTTCCTATTATGGGAGCGTCTGGAATAGTTTTTGTAAAGGATAGTGTACCCCATTTTGTTCCGTTATAAAGCATAACACTACCTCCATCAAAATCTGTGACAAAGACCTGTAACCCTGCAGCTGGATCAGAAATAGATTGTCGCTGCGCATTAGTCATTCTTGGGATTAATAACCCCTTTGTGGTAGAGGTAATATCTAAAGCCGCAGAGGCGTCTGGAGTTGTTGTACCTATACCTACTTGAGCAAACGTTGCTGCAGTTAACAGCACAGACACTAGAAATGTGAAAAATTGTTTCATTAGAGTGTAAAGTATTTCTTGAAGATTTTTTATGAAATAAGACCAATCGCTAGCGAGGTACTAATTAAATTATTCACCGATTCTTATTTTCTTGATTGGTACTGGCAAGATTGCTGCGCTAAATTAACAAAAAACTAAATTATTAAAAAGTCCGAATAGCGCGTACATAGGCCGTATCATCCTTACCGACGTTGCTCTTAGTACCAGTGTTGAAACTCTGCTTCCACGCTTTATTGTCAGCGTCCTCCGAAGAACTCCAGTATGAAATAGTAGTAAAATTACTACCACCATTTGCTAAAGCAGTGGTGTTTATCGTTTCCCTTTGTTGATACATTTTGTTTAACTCATTTTTTGAGGGTAAAAACCAATCGTTATATCCTCCTCCTGCATATGCTCTTGCCTTTCCTGCTGCATAAGATGTTTCTGTTGCTCCTTGAACAGTTATAACAGCATCTGTATTTGCGCTTCCTGTGCCTATAGCTGTCGCTGTTCCAACTAAAACATTACTACCATTGTACCATCGAATTCTCGCATACTGGTCCTCTACTGCCGCAATTAAACCGTGTGTCTCTCCCGCAACATAACCTGTTTCTCCATCTACAAATAGATGAAAAATAACACCGCCTTGATAAAAATCACCTACCGCTGGCTCAAGAGCTGTTATTCTAGCATCTAATGCTGATATAAGCACATCCACTTCATTTTTTGAATAATACCTCTCCCAACTACTACCATTGTAACAGTAAAAACCTGCTGTACCATTTGTTTGGTATATCATTAATCCTGCGGCAACTGAAGTAATTGCATCACGCTGGGTCTCTGTCATTCTTGGTATTAATAACCCTTTTGTGGTAGAGGTAATATCTAAGGCTGACGAAGCGTCTGGAGTTGTTGTACCTATACCCACTTGAGCAAACGTTGCTGCAGTTAATAGTACAGACGCTATAAATGTGAAAAATTGTTTCATTTGTGTGTGTTATTTTTATAAGCTTTTTATTCTTTGATATCTGGTTTTATAACCAATTACCACCCAGGATCTGGCGGTGTAGATTCCGCTTGTGCCCTTTTAGGAGTTAGAATCATAAATGTTCCCATAGCGGTTAATGCAGCATACTTTCCCATTTTCTTGATGGCGTCTTTTCTACTAATTTCATTAGTAACTTCAGGTGTATTTTCTGTTTTTTTCATGTTGAGTGCTTATTCTATTACTAATTTTTTTGAGAAAACAATATTTTCTGCCTGTACTTTTAGGATGTACACTCCGGTCTTTACATCTACTGTAGAAAGCATCTCTTTCTGTGAAGGGTTTTCGATCTCTCTTGAGAGTACTTTCACCCCTAATACATTGTAAAGGATAATATTTGCTGGTTCTGAGAACTGCTGTAATCCTTCTACAGAGATATAGGTATTTCCTTTTCCTTTATAGGCGGTTAATAACGAAGTACTTCTCACGGTATCTGCGGAAAGGGTACTTGTAGTATAGTGAATAAAAAACCTTCCCACACCACTTAAGGTTGTTTGTGCTGTGAGCTCAAAACCCCCACTGGTAAGAAGTGTGTACGTGTTTTCTACGGTATCTTCTAAATAAACATTTATATCCTCTGGAATTGTACTATTTGCTATTTGAATTTCAAGAGCAATCCCAGCTTCTTGATTTATCGTTAGAGGAACGATTGCATTGCTCATAGCATCTTTAGGCATCGCATTGATTCCCATGCCAATACCATTTTCTTGTTCTACAAGTCTCGAACTTAAACCTGAAGATTGATTGAAGGCTCCAGCATCATACCCTGGGTCTAATCCTAAAGTCAATCCTTCTTTAAAATAAAATTTAGTATAGTCTACTTTAATAGCATCACTATACATGTCTAAAACCAATTCGTAACTCGCAGAGGATCTTGCGGCAACAAAATCATCGACTCCGGTAACTGTTTGCATGTCTTTACTAAGAATGATTGTTTGGTTTTCTCCATTTCCTGCAGCGGCAACAAAAAAACCTTGACCAGGGGCAATGTAAACCTCACTATTATTATTAAAAGTATGGTTATAAATTTCATATCCTGTTCCGTCAGCTTTCCAACCATAAATAGCTTCAAAATTATCGTCTAATGCCGCTGTATTAACCGTTAAAAAATTATTAGTTCCATCTGCATTACTATTTCCATTAAGATACGATGCAAATGGATTGGCAATTAAATTCCAACGTCTTCCTGCTCCGGAACTTGCTGCATCGCTGTTGGTTATGGTTACAGTTTGATCTCCATCAGCAATAGCACCTGTAAAAGAGAGGGTGCCTCCACTTGTGGTGGCCATTTGGTATCCTTGCCCTAATTGTAAATTACCTGGGGTTGCACTCGTTGAGTTTGTCCAAGTGTCCGTAGTATTATCATAGGATCCTACCGCAAAAACACCACTTCCGTTATTTGCAATATTGGTATCTGTTATTAAAGAACTAAATGCCATACCAGATACTGGCGCACCTATTAAATCCCATTCTCCATCACCTACTATATTTACATAACGATTGTAGGTAATGTTACCAGAGGCGGTGCCACTTACCAATAACGATGAAAACTCATCCGAATCGGAATTTAAAGTAACCGTACCTGCCGTGTTAGAAAAATTACCTCCAACAAAAACATAACTGTCTTTGGGAACTGTAATACTTCCGCCACCTGTAACTGTTAAATTTTGACCTATCGAAATGTAAGACATTAATAACAATAAGAGTAAATTTATCTTTTCCATAAAATTTGTTGTTTTAAAAAACTTTTAAAATAAAAAAAACAACTCACGTAAGCAGGTTACTATCGGTGATAGACATCTTTCACCTGTTGTACGTCTTCATACCAAAGCGGAATGTTTTAAACTGAACTGAATCGGTGACCTTGCTCACCTTAACACCTTATAAATCTTTCTCTAATTTAATGATCTTGGCTAATATAAGGCGAGAAGACGAGTTAGAGAGATTATTCGAGAGCTGTAAAAAGAAATCTGCAAAGGGGTTATATCAGAGCTTCTGAAATTAAGTGTTAGATAAGTAACTCAAATAATATTCATAGATTGTTCTATATACATCAAAAAAAAAGCCTTCCAGAGGAAGACTTTTGTACATTTATAAATAGTAAGATTACTCTTCTTTAGCTCCTCCAGTATCTGAAGCCAAGGAGTTCATCATTCCTCCAAAATCAAACCAATCTCCACCTCCAGATATTTTACCATCTGTAAATGCAAAAGAATGGTATGAGGTTAATTTAACAGACTTCCCTGAGGCTACATGATCTGCCGTCCAAGTGCCATATACTCGTGTGCTACCGTCAAATAATCCAGTAGCTTCATCTACTCCAGGCAACCAGTAATCTGCTGTAAAATTCAAATTATCAAATTCTTTTTGATAAAAAGCAAGAGCGTTTTTAAAACCTTGTGCATCGGCCATTTCAGAACCATACACAGGCATATGCCATTTTAGATCATCATGTATCATTGCAGACTGAGCTGCTAAGTCTTCCGTTGCGTGCGCTTGCATAAAACTCTTAGCGATCTCTAAATTAGCAGCATATTTAGGATTGTTTTCTTTTTGAGGAGCACATGAAGCTATGCATATTAACAATGTTAATAATGATAATTTTAATAGGTTTTTCATTTTTTAAAAAATTTAATTAATATTTGTTTTTATATTTTTAGAGGATTTTTTTAGTTAATAAATCCAGCCACCAACAGAAGTTCTGTATTCTATTGGATATGCCTTTAATAGGTCTTTTAATGCATCGGTTGCGTTACCGGCAATAATGAACTTGTCTATTTCAAACATCTTCATAAATGGAGCAAAGTTTGCCCCACCTTCAAAGTTATTTGCATGAAATACCAGGTCTGCAGAGGTTAAATATTTCTCTACTAAAAATACACGTTTTCCATTTTCAGAAATAAAGTACGTATAATCATAGGTATTGGGTTCATTAGCTCTTACAAAATCATTTAATTTTTTAACCAGTGTTTGCACATCTTTTTTAGTGTTTCCTTTGGTTACTTTAAGCTCTAATAGGATCACTAATTTCTCGGAAACATTCTTGGCCGCTTGCATGGCGTTTAGTTCTTTATCAAAAGCAGTATTGTCAAAAAACTGTACTTCTTTGATTATTTTAAGTCCATCCCATTTATAAGATAGGTGAAAAGGGAAACTTACTTTTTGCCCAGTGTATTTACCAATGGCACTAAAGGTATTCCAGACATTAGTCCAAATAATTCC
>ENA-UZWU01007245-UZWU01007245.1-metagenome-genome-assembly--contig:-Day-4--1m-contig-7245_pt1 | contig 21281 bp, 2 predicted proteins | sample MGYA00260345_ERZ794905 | MGnify/ENA metagenome assembly ERZ794905
GGGGTTTCCCCATGTGAGAGTAGGTCATCGCCAGGCTTCTAAACAAACAACCCCCAGCACATAGTGCTGGGGGTTTTTTGTTTTTATCAGAGAATACTTTCACGTGAGAAATAAATTAACGCGCTTGTGCGTTTATAAGCATGTGATAATAGGGTTCTAACGGAAAAGGCAAAGCCAACGCCTGCAGAGGCGCCAGCTTTCTAAAAATAAAAACCCCAGTTGCGTAAGCAGCTGGGGTTTTTTATTGCGTTGAATTTAGTGAGTTGTTCACTGATGTTCCTGCCTCGCTCGTTAGGTTAGCTAAGGGTCTTTTTTCCAAAGTGCGCCTGTCATATCGAAACCGGTTAAGGCAAAGGCCGGCACATTTTAAATCCTCATCTCTATCGTTATAAGGTTTTTCGCTCGATATGTCGGTGTTGCAATAACACTTACTGGTAAGTCTTAAAAGGTTATTTTTTATTTTTAGGTAAGTAATGGATCTTGCTAGGCTGGCAGGGCATACTGAAAACCTCGTTGAAAATAGTCTACCGCATGGGAAGACCGCTTTAGCATTCATTCTCATGCTGACTTTTAATATTGTTGTAGTTTAATAAAAGCTAAAAAGGCAGTCATAAGATGAATCAAGTTCGTAAAATATATTTGGGCTGGTTAGTGCTTGCTCCTCTCATTTTCACCGCAACTAAGATTTCTGCAGACGACCTAATCGGGCTTTGGGCAATTGCTGAAAGGCAGGACGGTAAATATCTGTCATCTAAGTATAAATATCTCGCCGATTCCGAAAGTATTAAGCAAACGCGTGCTCAGCTTCTGCCCAGTATCTCTTTTCAATACGAAGATAAGCAGACTGACCAAGTCATCAATGAGTCCGATAATGCCGTTTTCAATCTGGGTAAAGACGACTACACCACCACCACGACGGGCTTTCAGGTCTCTCAATCAATCTTCGATTACAGTCGGTGGGCGCGTTACAAGCAGTCTCAAATTTTTGTAAGCCAATCTGAGATTGAATATCGTCTGGCTAAGCAGCAGCTGCTGTTAAGGCTTGCTGAGAGCTATTTTTTGGTTCTTGAGCGGGGCGATCAGCTGGATACAGTGCAGGACGAAAAGACCGCTATGAGCAAGCATTTGAGCCTTTCCGAGCTCAAGTTCAAAAGCGGCTTAGGCATGTCAGCCGATGTGGAAGATGCACGCGCACGCTATCTCAGTACCCTAAGTAAAGAATTTGACTTGAAGAGTCGGCTTGACGATAGCAAATATGCTCTCCGTGAAGTTCTGGGCGAGATACCTGCAAGTATTGCGTCGCTGATGCCTGGTATTGAATTTCAAAAACCGATACCAGACAGTGCTGAAGAGTGGATTTCCATGTCTGCTCGGCAAAATCTTGAGTTACAGGCAATGAACTTATCGCTTGAAGTCGCCGAGAAAGAAGTTTCGGCCCTTAAAGCTGCGCGATACCCCACTGTTAATCTTGTCTATAGCGATATGGATACAGAGACTGATGGATCCGTTTTTGGTGGCGGCAGTGATATTAATAGTGCTGATATTCAGTTGCAGTTTGAGCTGCCAATTTATACCGGTGGTTCAACTTCTTCTAAAATTCGCCAGGCGATTCAGAAAAAGCTTTCTGTAGTCGAAGATATAAAAGATAAACGTCGTTCAGTTGAGCGTTCAGCTCAAGATGCCTTTAATCGAGTGCATACGGCCATAGTTCAAATTGAAGCCCTTGGTCAAGCGGTAAAGGCGCAGAAGCGTCTACTGCAAACCTACTCCTCAGGCTATCGCGGTGGCAAAAATTCAATTCTAGATGTCCTTGATACCCAGCAAGACCTCTCTCAGGCCAAACAGGCTCTGACTAAGGCGCGTTACGACTACGTGCTTAATACTCTGCGTCTAAAGTTTACCGCGGGAGATTTGCTGGTGGACGATCTAATACCGATCAATGGGTGGCTATCAACCAGCGCCAGCGGTCAGCGATAGTTTATATCGAGCGCAATAGGCCTGAACGAAAGAACTGAATAAAAAGCGAATAAAAAATAGAGTAAAAAAAATGCCACCACTTCTATACAGAGTATTGCAGTCGCGCTACGCGAAAATGCGGAATCTTCGTCAGTTCTTTTGGAATTTTCGAGCCGTGTCAGCCAAGCGCCGCAACACTTTTCTTGTCGAGCAGATGGAGAATCGATTTCTGCTCTCTGCGGATGCTGCTCCCTTTGCCTTAAATGTTGAATTATTAAATGACAATCTAGTAGTTGAGCAGCTGGTAGAGACAGGCCTTGCAGAAGACAGTAGTGGTAAAGACCTTACCCTGGTTCGCCAGCATGAGAGTTATCCGGCGGTTAATGATCCCGACGCGGCCGCCGTTGATTTAACCTTAGTGACGGCCTTGACGGATGTGCAAATTGAGGAAGGTCTCTCGCTCGAAGAGGCCAAGCCCTCAGACGAAGCGGTAGAGGCTCCATTGACAGCAGATGAAATTGTCGGCATCCGCTTTGTTCAACAGTTAAACGGCCATCAATTCTTGGTTGTAGATCGATCGGTAGAAGACTATCAAGCGTTACTGACTACGTTTATGGGCGATGCTGCCTCTGATCTCGATTGGGTAAGTGAAGAAACCGCCGGTGGGGAAGTGATGCTGGCGGAGTGGAATGGTGCTGATAATAATGCTCTAGATGATGCGAATCTCATGCATGGCACGGATGAGACTATTGATCAGTTGACTGACGTATCAGCCCAGGCCGGAAAAGTAACCGTTGTGTTGCTCGATGCTCAGGCTGATGGCATTGATCAGTTAACCGATATTATTAGTCGCTATGACGACATTTCTGCATTGCATGTATTGTCCCACGGTTCTGTGGGAGCAGTCCGTTTCGGATCTGCACGCTTAGATGGTTCAACGCTTGAACGCTATCGCCAGCAGTTGGAAGCCTGGGGTCGAGCGCTAAATGCCGATGGCGATATTCTGCTTTATGGTTGCGACGTTTCTCAGGGTGAAGTGGGCATAAGTTTTGTCGATAGATTGGCCGGTGTGACTCACGCAGATATTGCTGCGTCAGATAATTTAACCGGTAATCGCTTTATTGGTGGTGACTGGATTCTGGAAACTGAGAGCGGTTATATCACCGAGACATTGGACTTTATGTCCTCCGAACAGCTGGCGTTTGCCTCTAACGATCCAGTATTTAGTGGATTGTTGGTCGATCCAGAAACAGTTGTGATTGCCAATATGACCCTACAGTTAACGGCGAGTTATCAGGGTAAGACCATTGCGCCTGTGGTGGGCGCGGCTAACACGCCAGTGAAGTCAAAAGATACGACTGTCGACCTTACGCAACTAGGGGCATCTTTTACGGTCGAGTTAAGTAAGGTCAGTGGTGGGCTCCAGTTGAAAGCCAGCCCAGCCAGCGGCAATGCCATTATTGTTGCCTTTGCTCACGGTAGTACTGAGCTGAAAAATTTAATTGTCAATCAAAGTACTGCATTGGTTATTGAGGAAGATGTAACCGTTGCCAAGTTAACGGTTCGGGGTAATTCAACAGTAGCATTGGGTAATGGATCTGGGACAGATCCGGTTGAAGCACTTAGCAATACCGGCGGCAACACCGTGGATTCGGTGGATGTAAACGCTTCCAATGTTGCTGTTGATTGGTTGGGTGGAGTCAATATCTCGGTTACCTTGAGTGGCGGCGCGCTGAACACTCTCGAGTCAGAGCAAAGTACCTTAAATGCGTTGCTAATTGCCGAGGGTGGTCAAGTTACAAAGCTTGGTCTCGGTTCGGCGAAGCTAAAATTGCAGTACTTGGACGAGCCGGGTTCGGTCAGGCAGACACAATCAGGTTACGGTTTAACTGGGGTCAGTGACAAACTCACGCAGCTTAGGCTGGAGGGTTTTGTTGGCGGTTCGGGAGCCGATGTTGCTTACATCAACACAGGGCCCTCAGAGGTAAGGCTCGGCGGCGGCAATGATACGGCTACTGTAAAAGCCAATCATTCAAAGATTTATGGCGGAGCGGGAGACGATACCGTTATTTTGGGTGAAAATAGGTTTGGGCCTATTTCGGGGATTGAAATTTTTGAAGGCGCCGATGGTGGTCAAGATACGCTGAATTTGAAGAATCGGTCAGACAGCCTTGACGTGACAGTGGAGCTTGGCACTCCCAGAGTCGTAATTACGACTCAGGGTGCTACTTCGACCATGGTGGCCAGTGCAAGTAATGTTGAAGTGATCAACACTCCTGTGCCCATGGCTCACCATTATATTATTCCAAGCTTTAGCTGGACCGGAAACAATGGAACTCGTTCAATCACGCTGGGAGATGTCGATAATCTAGAGCTTTCACATCTTGATTTATCCGCCGTGATGCACAACTTAGACTTTATCTTGGATGCCAATGGTGAGATTACTGTTACCGCGAAAAATCCCAACAATAAAAACGAAACTGTGGAGATACACGCCTATGGTGTAAAGACTTTATCTCTCGGATTAGCTGAAAATCATGTCACTGTGAAGTCAGAGCGGGCACTCGCTGGGAGAATCCTCGCACCGACGTCAGGCACGCTTTCGAGTCACAGTACAACACTCGACTACTCGCGGCTTGATGAAGTTAGCGATGCACATTCGGTGAGTGTCAAATTTGTCACTACTGATTCGGTACGAAATGCAAAAGTTCTTATCAGAGAAACCACTCAAACTGGGCTTGTCCCCAAAGGCTTTCACGACAATGGCGTGGCATCGGGATCTAACACCTACAAAGCTCAGGTTAGAGTCAACGCTGGCAACTGGCAAAATATCGAAGTTGTAATCGGTGATTGGCACCAGCGCTTCTCTCAACTGCTAGTGCAGTTAAATCGTGATACGAGCGGCGCTACTTGGAGCGTTGAAAACGGGATTCTAACCGTCAAAAGTGATTCGTCGGAGTTGAGTGCATCGGTAGAGTTGAGGGATGCAGTCTCCGGGAAAAAGCTCTTTGCAAGCTTGAGGCCGGCGCGGGTTGATTATGGCAGCCTTCAATATACGGGATACAACCATTATCGGGGGCATGCTTTCACTGGGTTCGTCGGCACTCCACAAGAAATCAATATACATGTTAGCAATGCCTCCACAGGCGCGCTAAATTACGCCACAGGTTTCAACTACAGAACGCCTTTAGTTAAAGAGTCGATGAAATTCCTTGGGGTGGTCGCCGCCAACGAGCGCTCATTCCAGTTCGGTTTAGGGGGCGCCCAATCAAAGGCTGTTACCTATAGTGAATCGTCAATCGACGGAGCGACCCTTAGTGTTGAGGCTGACGTAATAGATACCAGTACAACTCCCTTTATTGCTGGTGATTCATTGTATGTAGTTGTTGCTGATGTGCTCCATACTTTCACCTACGCTAGCGCCAGCGGCAGTGGTCTCTGGAATCCAGTATCCTCAAGCGGCGGTTTAAGTATTGTCGATGCTGGCGAATCCAAAGTAGCTATTGAGAATAGCGCCGGGGTGCGGCAGCAAGTAACCTCAGCTTATTTTGCTAATACCGAAATAAAGGCCTTAGCGGCGGTGGCGTTTGAGGACGAGCTTCAGCTCGCGCTGAATACAATGACCGCTGGAAATCCCCCGGTGAGTGTGGAATTGCTCGGCTCGGTGCTGCAGGTTACCTCGCAGACACTTTTTGATCAAAGCAACCCACTGACGAATTTAACACTCAGCAGCAACGGGCATAATCACCGCCACGTGCACACTCCCAGCAGCGTACTGACCACTAGCAAGAATAATGCGATTGCAAATGAGCAGGCCAACAACCTGCTTATAAAGCGAATCATTGGAGCCGATGGCCGAGACCTAATTTCTGAAGCTGCTCCAGGTTTTACTTACTCAATTGGCTCTTTTGTCGATGATGATGGCAAGTTGCTGCACAATATTGCTGCAGAGCGCGCGCCCCAGCTAACTGCTGACAAGGGCGTTATAGGTGCTAGCTTTAGCGGTGGAGATGTCTATGCTCGCGGCGCTGGATCGGTTGGCGGTATTGATCTTTCGAATGCCACTGGTGGTCTGGTCGTCTTCGGCAATGAAGGGGCAGAAAATATAAAACTAGGCTCAGGCGATGATGTGGTATTTGCCGGCGCTGGCGATGACGAGGTTTATGGCGGGCGCGGCAGCGACACCTACTCTTTTGAGGGTGATTGGGGTCACGATACGATTAGAGAAGTGGGCCCGAAGGCCAACGGCCGCTTTAATCCATTAGATCCGAAAGATAGTGATGTGGAAAATGAATCAACGGGTAGTCTCGGTGATCATATTGACTATCGTCAAGTTGATGCTGGCATGGTCCATGTCATTTCCGAAAATAATTATATCGGTGCTACAGGGGCGATCAGCAGTGCCTTGCAAGCCGGCCAGAATGCACTCGCAGGAGGTAATAAGTCTGGTGGGACAATTCTAACGGAGAGCGACTGGACCGCTGCTGAAGGGGCGTCCGGGGTAGCTGGCAATATTGTCTCCAATCCGACAAATTCCGTACTGGTTAACCAGCAACAATTTCAATATATCGATCGAATCACTGCGAGTAAGGGTGGCAATACCTTTATTTTTGGTAATGATTGGGGGCCGTCAGCGGGGGCCTTAAATGATCTTGTTGAGGCTGCTGCCGGGACTATTGGCTCTGGTTTGGCCGCGCTGGTCAATACTGATCGTACCCTGACCATCGATACTTCTTTGGTTTCAGCTGAATCAGCGCTAGTAATTGATTTCCGCAATGTCTCGAAAGCGCTGAATTTCAGTTTTGCAAAAGAAGCTGATGGTAGCATTAGCCTCACTGTTACTCAGCCCGGTAACGTTGGATTAGGCTTTATTAAAGAGTTGCCAATTATTGGCGATGGTGCCAATGAGCGCAACGCGCTTAAGTTCACCAACTTAGATGCAAATGCTACTGTATTTGCCGGTCGCAACCAAAATACCTTTGCTATTAAGCATGGCGTAGAGTTTGCCGGCAGCTTAATCGGTGGCGAAGGCTTGACCGTAGGCATGCCCAGCGGCTTTTTCACCAAGCATCAGATTGCTGAGGATGGTAGCAAATGGTGGGCTGATATTGAGAGCACACAGCTTCACAGTGGCAATTATACTGTGGGCTTCAGTGGCGAGGATGGCCAGACAGAGGAGGTTGCTTACGCTGGAGATCTGCAGGCATTTATAGCTGCTGTAACGGCAACGTTAAACCGCATGGAGTCTGGTGCTTCGGCGTTTGACGCCGGAGGGCAGAGCATTTCCTTTACCAGCAAGATAGATGCAAGTTCCGTCACTGGTTTGGCTGTTGGTACAGACTACAGTGCAACGCTATCGGTAGGAACAGCTCCTGCCCAAAATATTACTATTGCGGGGGCTGAAGCGCAGACGTTTGGCGATTTGATTGCGAAGCTCACAGGCGTCACTGAAAATGTCGACTGGCAGATTATCGGTGGCAAATTGGTGGCTATCGTTGAGAAGGGTTCAGCTGGTGCCTCAATCAGCATTGAAGATGCCGACACAAGCAAATTATTTGCCTCATTGACCAATTACAGCTCCATCAGTGCTGCTCGGTTTATCGGCGTTAGCGGTTTTAAAGATTCGACTCACGGGTTTAAGTTACTGTTTGAGCCAAAGAAAAGCGTATTTAGTACCGTTTCGTCTGGTTTCTCGTCGCTAGCTGATTACTACAATCTTTTTGATGACGTATCCCATGGAAAATTACCGGCTATTACAGTGTCAAATCAGCTGGTGTATAAAAACGATCTAACCGCCCCCTCATCCAATTTTAATTATTCATCTCTCAGAGAGATAAACCGTGACAGTGGCTACCCTCATACGGTCACGAGAGAAAGCACGTCATGGACTATTGCTCTAGGTCAACTAAACGTTAATGATGCTTTTCAGGTTGGTTTTCGCAAGCCACTAGATGCCTTTCCCGCTGGTGTTGATCTTCGCCAAAGCGCCGAAACCCTCAAGTCAGTGACCTATACCGGCAATATGGTAACTTTTCGCGCTGCCATTCAGGAAAAACTCAGAGAAATCGGCTATAGCGCTGCCACGGTAACTAGTGGCGCAAGCGATACTCAAATCCTCATCACCAATGCGGCGGATACAGCAGACAATAACCAGCTACTGTTTCAGAAAGATACATCTAACTTTGTCAGTGTAGTGACGTCCAAAGCGAGTGTTGGAAGCTGGGATATTAGCTTAGAGAATTTAGTGCACGGCCAATCCTATCAGGTTGGCTTTCACAATGGCTCTAGCCACTTAGATAATCTAGGAGTTGTTACCTATGACGGTAACGAGGCCACATTTGCTCTTGCCGTGAAAGCAACACTGCAGAATCTTCTAAGTGATACGGTTGAGGTAGCTCTCGCGTCAGGCGCTCAGGTATCTCTGTTGAACGTCACTAACTTTGTTGATAAGGCTGAGGGCTCTTACGCTATTTTTCAAGAGGATACCACCGCGTTTAACCATACTGTCAGCAGTGGTAACGGTGAATGGTTGATTGTACTAAACAATGACGCACTAACAGATGGAACTATCTTTGAGATTGGCTATGAGAGACAAGTTAGTCTAGCGGGCCATTATTACACTATATCTTCGGCGGTTAAGCAGGTTACTTATTCAGCTGCTGAGGGGGTCACTAAGCTGGCTTCAGACCTGCAAGATCAATTGCGCGCGATACATGGTTCGTCAGTTGAAGTGCAGGTGTTTGAAAATGCGCTCAAGGTTAAGAACTTTGTCGACAGTAGCTACGGGAAAAAGTTGGTTTTCCAGAGCCCTGGATCGCAAAAGCTCAACGGTTTTGGTCATATTGAAAATGTCGATCAGGTTACCTTTGGCTATGGCGGCACTGTTGCTATCGGTTCCAATTGGGGTATTGATGTCGGTTGGGATAAGTTCAAAGCGGACCCTCTCAGCGCACTCAGTCAAGGCATTGACACCGGGGCTAATACATTCTCTATTGCCGGCAATGTGATTGCAGATGCGCTGGCCTTGGCGGATAAAAAGCTGTTTGGCGAAAACAATGCCCTCGACAGGGGTGCCAGCTATGTCGATGGTGTGTTGAACGCGGCAATGGGCGACTATTTGGGCGGTACTTTTGCGCCTAGCGCTAATATTTTCGCCGGGTTAAGTGGCGGTGATACCTATAAATTTAGTGGTTTTTTTGGCGCGGCAGCTGTTCTCGAAGCGCCGGATATTTTGGTCGGTGGTATCGCTCTGCCGGAGGGCTACGACACCTTAGATCTATCGGAAACTGGCGCGGATACCAGTATTGATATCTATGATCTCGCGACGCTGGGCGGTGATGAAAAAAGTGTTTTGTGGGATGTTCTCAATATCTCCAATGAAGAGGGGGAAAGCCTTCTCGGTCTTGGCGGCAACGTTATTCTGGTCAAAGATGAATCTCTCAAGGATTATTTTGAGAGCTTTGGTTTCGGTTCCTATGACTTTAATGAATCATGGACAGAGGCTCAGGGAAACTACATTTTTGCCACTGATATAGAAAATTTAGTACTGGGTTCTGGTGAGACAACGGTCAAATTTATTGGTGCCGGCTCTCTCCAAGGCACGATTACTCCCGGTGGTGGTGGCGGCAAATTAGTCTTAGATTATTCCGAGTACACGGGCTCGGCAAAAATAGATCCGGACGCGGGCGTTAATTATGAATTAATTCCGCCAATTGAGATTATGCCGTCTTTCACACTTGGTGATTTGACCATAGCGCCCATGACATGGGGTGGATTAAAGTGGAATTATGGATCGGCGACGGGCATTGATGGTAATCGCCTTCTGGGCCTAGACCAGTATATCAGTCTAGTCACCGGCTATAAGCCTGAGAATTTTGCACTGACTGACTATAGCAATGCCGTGGGCAGTGCTGGGGATGATAATTTTAAAGGCACTGGTGCCGACAATATCTTTATTCTGGGTACCGGCGGCACTGATACTATCGTCGGCGGTGATGGCGCTAATACTACCGTGCAGTGGTCAGGAGTGAAGGCAGCCTCGGACGAAAAACATGGGGATGTTGTGGTATTTGGCTCCGACACCGGGGCATTGGTGTCTTTTGCAAGTGCACTGGGTGAGGGAGCGGGCTATGACCTGGCCGAATATGCAGACATTAGCAATCTAGTTTTGGTGAATGGTGCCACTTCTGCAGATGCGGTTAATAAAGCCTTTAAGTTAATTATTCCGAAATTGCCAAAGGGCATTCAGTCGCCTCAGTTTACCCTTGAGCATCGCGGGTTTTCCTCCACTACTGCCATCGATTTCAACTCCAGCAAAGCAACGATTGAACAGGCGCTTGAGGAGATAAAAACTGACGAAGGGGCTTCGAGTACGTGGAGTTATACCGTGACTCAGAGCGCTTCAGATAATGCTCAACAAAAGCACTGGACTATCGTATTTGAGACCACTCCGAGCACTGCCCTGGCGGCCTCTCAGGCTGTCAATTTTGCGCCCTCGGCTACGATGATTGGCAGCACCGGCTTAGCTCGTCATACAAGCTACAATGCCAGCATTACTGTCGATGGTGCAACACAGCCACTGGTAGTTGAGGGGGCAGCGGCACTGTCATTCAGTGAACTTGTTGACGAGTTAAATGCTCAAACTCTGGGTGCGACCTGGGCTATTGCAGGTGGAAAACTTGTTGCCACCAGTAATCAGGCACCAGCTTTACCTTCCTCACTTGAAATCGCCTCAGGCTCTACCTCCGACTTATTTACAGCATTAACTGACTACGTCGGTATTGAGAGTGCCGTGGCCGGAACAGGCACCCTTGTCGCGAATACTGTGATTTTTGAATCTGTCAAAGACCGAGTTTCTTTTACTGGGATAGAGTTGATTGGCGGCGGCACCGGCAATGATGTTTTGTTGGGCAATAATGCTGATAACAAATTCTATTTTAATGAGCAGGAAGACGCTGAAGGCTGGGGCCATGATATTGTCTATGCTGGGTCCGGCAATAATAAAATAGTTTTTGGCGGCGATGTGCAGCGGGACCTTAGTGGTCAACAGCTCAAGGTAGGTAATCGCGGCGCAACGGTGAACCTCACTGCAACGACAGTAGAGGAGACAACCCCAACAGGGCTCACCGAAGGCGAAGAGTACAGCGCCCTCGTGGCTGTGGATGGAGGGCGTTCCAAGCTTATCAGCGTAACCGGCGCCACAGATCAAACCTATGGGGAATTACTTACACAGCTAAATAACCGAACGTCGGGCGCAGTCTGGAGTATCGCTGACAATAAGTTACAGGTGACCAGTAATACTGCTGGCGCTCTGGCTTCAGTGACCATGAGAGATACGGGTGTCAGTGGTTTGTTTCAGGCCTTAGGCGTCTCCGGAGCCGCTGCCTATACAGCCACAGCTGACTCGAAATATCTTATCGGCTACGGGGAAGACTCGAGCCGTAGCTACAAGACTCTCGACAGTTTGGTTGACGATGGTAACGCGGTGGTTACCCTTGATAGTAGTGAGTTCACTGTCGATGTAAGCAATCGTTCCGATCTAGAAACTGCAATAGAAAACGGTACTGACTTTGATCTTAAGATCGATGGTGTACAGCAGGTAGTCGGATACGCTGACAAGATAGATGATTCAGTCACTATCTATACCCTGCCTACAGTGGCGGGCGATTCCACTATTCTGGCTTTTAACACCTCCGGGTATATTGAGTACGCGCCTAATAAGCTGAAGACCGCTATTGCGGGCAATTGGGTGGGTTCCGCTGTTGATATTGGTAAGAGCGCACTGGGTGATGCGGCTGATCCTTTCACCGTAGAGGGCCTGATGAAGCTAGATGCCTCGATAGAGGTGCCAGCTAATCCCGCAACTGAGGAGATAGGGGACGGTGATGCTGCGATCAATGCCCTGATCACTGCCGCCGTAGCCGCATGGTCAGAAGCGGGTTTTGATACCAGTACTCTGGTAACGAATCCTGTCTCTTACGCCGTTGGTAATCTCAGTGATGATGCTATTGCTTCGGTGGACGATGAAAGCAATGTTATTACGCTTGATCCCAATGCCGGCGGTGTCGGTTGGCACGTAGATGATGATCTTTCCAGCGATGAAGTGCCCGATGAGCAGATAGATTTATACTCCGTTATTGCTCATGAAATTGGCCACCTGCTTGGTTTTGAGCATGTTGAAAGGGGCCTGCTAGCAGAGACTATCGATGTGGGTCTGCGCGAATCAATTGCTGTGAATTTCATGGATAGCGATAAGGTCACGGCGCTGACCGGCGGCTTGACTTTACTTTCCGATCTGTCGAACAAAATCAATGATTTCGTTCTCGACGAAATCTTCAATATTGATCTGCCCTTTGGCACGGTTAGTGTTGAGGATTTACTGCCCGCCAATGCCGATTCGTTTATTGGCGAATTAGATTCTGTTATAAGCAGCTTTAATTCTGCAATTGAGAATTACTTTAAAAGTCCAAATATTGGCAGTCCATCCGTGGATGGCCTGCTCGTCTCTCTGCGGGCCAATGGCTATAGCGTCGAGCGAAGCCTGGGTGGTGACTACCAGTTTGACCTCGATATTCCGCTGCTGGAAATAGGAGATGGCGCAGGTATTGATATTGATCTAGAGAGCTGGTCAGTACCCGGACTGCCATTTGACTTGCCGTTTGGCATCTCGGGTGATTACACGTTGCCAGTCTCTGGGGGTATATCCTTAACCTTAGGGCTTGGATTGGACTCTGCCAATAGCTTCTACATGGAAAACCCTTCTATTGAGGCCGCTATTAATCTCGGTAATGGAACCTTCGATTTTAACCAGTTAGTGATAGCTGATGATGAGGGAATTAAAAGAACCGCCGTGATTGTTGACGGTGATGTCAGTTCAGATTACAGCGCCACCGATTGGATCTCTATTGTGGGGTTAGTGGGTGATGTGGGTGCCTCTTCGGTTAATCGCGCGGTCTATAATGCGGACACCGAGACTACGACTATATGGCTTGATGATATGGTTGAAAGCCGTCTGGATATTGAAAATATCACTGTCACCTTAGCCGACAGTGCCGATGCAACTGCCGATCTGCAGGGGATTATCAACCGAGCTGGCGAGTCTTTACTGACTCTTAGAGGCGAGTTCTCACCAGCGGACTTAGAGTCCGCGCAGCTATCTGGCGTCGGCTCACTGATGGTCGGCAGTGACCGTTATGATGTCGCTGCACTGCAATACAGTGCTGAGGCAGACGAGACAACTTTTACCCTTGCGGACAGTATTGTTGGTACAGCAATATTCAGTGACGCAGTGATGCGCAAGGCATTTGGCGAGGCCGATAACGGCGACGCGCCCTTTGCATTAGAGCTAGGTATCTTTGAGCTTGAGGCTGGCCGACATGGCTTTATAGAGCTTTCGGCAGAAATGTCAGCCGGCGTCACAGGTCGATTTTACGGAGCTGACGTCCAGGCGCTGCAAGCTGCAGATTTATTTATTGGCTTTACCGAATCTCCCTCCTATGCGGTTTACATCCCAGTTGGCTTGGGCGGTGTTCTCGCAGATCTTATGGAAGGTCGAGGTTATATAAGTGCCTTCTCGGAAAATTTACCAGAAGACATGAGCTTTAAGCAGTTCGTTTATTCGCTTCCAACCTCGGTAAGCTTTGATGGCTTTGAAAGTTTATTCGAGATGAAAACCATCTCGCTGGATATGATCCTCGCTGCCCTTGAGGGGGCACTAGAGGAGATGGTGGGCATTAATAAAGATGTCTATGTAGATCAGGGCAATACCAATAATGTCTACGAGCAGCGCTATCTCGAGACCGCGGTTACGGCGCAATACACCAAGGCAAATGGCGCCACAGCCTCAGACACCCTTGAAGACTATTCTGATTACTACCAGGATTTCTTGGATACCTCGTTTTATATAGACGATAACCAAACCATTAGAAGTGTCGGAACCTGGGTCAGCAGCACAGATGACAGTCGTTATCTGGGATATGTCGACGCCAGTTCGGGCACCGATACACTGCATCTTTTTGGCACTGCCTTAGAGACCACTGGAACCGATTTCCTCTTGGGTTACGTCTTAAACAACCCCACTGGTGACACACCAAAGACTAAGTCAGTTCTGAATCGACAGGGGCAGAATATCGTTCTTAGCCGCTACCAGATAGGCAGCGATAGTCTCTGGGGCTATGAGGAAGTTGACGATAATGGCCAGACGCAGCTGCACCTGATGGAGCAGCACTGGTATAACACAACTTCATGGGGTGATAACGACGGTGCCTTCAGTGCAAGCGAGACGCTGATTACAGACCAAGCGCTTTATAGTGGTAGTGATTCCCTGGCTAATCGAACCCTCGTCTTGGGTACCTTGCAGACGGGAGCCATGTATCAAGAAGTTGACCTTATTGATATGTCGGTTGCGGATGTCTTGGGTGATGGCGCCACTGACTTTGTTGGTACGCTCTACGGCGCGATAAAAGATACTCGGGAATTTTTGAACAACGATGATTCCGGTGGAATTGACGGCTTAGCGGATTACTTCAATGAGCAGATGAGGACCGCTTTTGGCCTTGATGATTCATTCAGCCCGCTGACCTTTGGCTATCAAAATTCGACCTTCAAGGCAGACTTTGATCTCACTTATCTGGCGGAAAGCGAATTTGACGTTGATTTAGATCTTGCTGATTTAAACCTTGGCTCTGTATTTAATGCTACTGGCTTGAGCGCTAGTGCTGAAGCGACTTTAGATGTAGCGGCCTACGCTGAGTTATCAGCGGGTATTGGCTTTGATCTATCCGATATCACCTCGCCTGAGTTGTTCCTAGATGCGGACAGTGGCTTCCGTGCTGGGGCCAGTGCCGTTGCAGAAGATATCGATATCTTCATCGGTTTGGATGCCGGTGAGATTGGCAAGTTAGGACTTATCGTTAGTGAGGGAACAATTGGCGCAGATGTTAATTTTGCTGCCGGATTTGAAGAAATTGCCCAGCAAGACGGCGACGACCTAGTATTTGACGGAAGGATCGGCTTTGGTGAGGTTGTTGAGTCCTTTGATATAGGGGGTGAAGTTTATCTCGAGGCTGATTTGCCGCTCTACTTCCCAATTAAGGCTCTGCCCATCGGCGGCACCACAGGGGATAGAAATCAGGATGGACTAGCGGATAACACGCTGCATTTTGATACCGCTGCAACAGTCACTCTGGATGAAGGGTTTGTGTTTGGTGGCGTTAACTATCAGATGCCATCTTTTAATATGGACTTTGATCTTACGGCGGCGCTATTCGCCATGCTCAATGATCCAGTCAATGTGAAAAGTGGTTTGGACAGCTTTTTTGGCGGTATTAGCAGTGTTGCCGATGGTCTTGAGGACATTGAATTGCCGGTTATCGGCGGCGATCTCTTTGGTGGTGTTTCTAGTCAGCTTAAAGGCTTGGAAGGTTTTGTAATGGGGGCAAGTTTTCATGCACCCTCTGGCTATGACAACATAGCTGATGCCGCCGGCAACGTCACCCTGGGTGGGTTGTTGGACGAAATGGTCAGTCGCCATGGCGATCGGGATGTTGCGAATGCTGACAAAGACGGCGTTTTTGAAGTGCTTGTCTCGGCGCTCCGTGAATCACTCTATCTGGGTCTCAAGGATATCGATGACCCACTGTTCTACTTTGCTGTGCCCAATCTGGATGAGTTCGGCGAACTGCAGTATCAGAGTGATGGCAAAATCCTCACCAAGAAAGCCACCAGTGCTGATGATGTTCAGTTAGTGCTCTCTGCTGAAGGGCAGCTATCTTTTAATATTATGTTTGCCGGTGTGCTTCTCGGCGAACTAAATAACAATCAGGCCGTTTTTGCCGAAGAGCTTGTTGCAGGGGATCTCAGTGGGCTTGCAACCGGGCTCAACGACGACGCAACGGAATATCTAGTCAGTCTCGTTATTGAGGGCGCGAATAGCGATAACCCTCAAAATCTGGTGGTAAGGGGCTCCGATGCCCAGGACTTCAATGCGCTAATTGGCGTACTTAATGCAGGGACATCAGGTGCCACTTGGGCCGTTAATGAAGGCAAGCTAAAGCTCACAAACAGCAATGGTACCAGCTCAGTAGCAATCGAAGATCAGGGCTTATTTGCTAGCATAGCCCCTTTTTCTGGATTCCTTGCTGAGGGTGTGACTGAAGATATCGACCTTGATTTTTCCAGCGGTATTTCAGGGTTAAGTTTAGAAATTGATGCGAAGATCCAAGTTTTAATGGATTACTTGATGGGAATTGGTCTCGGAATTAATGGTGATGGCATTTACCTGGATACCAGTGGCATCAATTCGATGGGTGAAGAGATATCGCTGGATGTCTCCGCGGTCTTCACCACCGAAAAAAATCCCGGTAGCACTCTGTCTCACGAGGATGACAAAGCTACGATTGCAGGGGCATATAACTCTGTTTCGGGTACCCTCGGATTCTTGACCATGGACGTTTATGGCGAAGCTGGCCTCGAGGGTCACTTGGGTCTGGATATTGCTGGAGGCGCTGACAATAAGTGGTATGGGACGGACGCTATAACGCTGGCCCTGAACGCCAGCGCAGAAGCCTATGCCGATATCTATGCCGAAGTCGCCACTTCCGCTGGTGATATCTTGCCATCCATGAGTACCTTTATTGAATATGATCAAGTGCTGGGTGATGCAACCTGGTCAAGTGTCAGTGGTTTTGAGTTTGGCACCGGTAGTCCTGAAGTGATGTTGTACGATGTTTCTTTGGATGCTGGCTCGCTGATGGGCAGTTTTCTCGGCGATACTCTGAACGGCATCAAAGAAATTATTGAGCCTATGCGGCCGGTAATTGATCTGTTATCACTCGAGTTAGATTTGGGGATAACTCAGTTCCAATTGATTGATATTGCGTACTTAAAACTTCCGGCAAAAACGGTTGATACCGCAAAATCGGTAATTCAGGTTTTCAAGTCGACACTGGAATTTATCGATAGTATCGACTCCTTGGATGGTGTTATTAACTTTGGCGACTTTAATCTCGGGGCGAGTTTTTTAGAAGACCCAGATTCAGAAGTGAGCGAAGAGGAAACAAAAGCGGTCGGCAGCGATCCAACACAAAAGAGAGAAGTTACAGGGCAGACTGCATCCACTACCGCCGCCAAGAAAGGTCCCAATCAGCGCGGTCTCGATAAGGGTAAAGAAAAGCGCTTTAAGCTACCGATACTTGACGATCCAGCGTCTGCACTAGGGCTTATCACTGGCCGACCAGTGGATCTATTCTGGTATGACTTGCCGGATCTCGATCTCAACTTTACCTACAGAAAATCCTTCCCTGTATTTCCCGGGCTCAATGCTGGCATAACTGGCAGTGTCGGGGCCTCCACCAATTTTGACTTCGGTTTTGACACCTCTGGGTTTATTGAATTCCAAGAAAGTGGCTATGATGCCTCGCAGGCCTGGCGCATCATGAATGGCTTTTATCTGGACGATCACGGTTTGGAAAATACCGCCAGTGATCTGGACGAAGTCCTTTTGTATGCCATGTTTGGCGCTAGCGCTTCTATTGGCATTGGCGGTCTTGTAGAAGCTGGTGTAATGGGTGGTATTGAGGCGGAGATTGGTTTCGATCTCAATGATAAGTTAACGCAGTTTCAAAATGGCGTTCCGGTGGGTGATGGCAAGTTATACGGTGCCGAATTGTTTGAGCGCATTAGTCATGGTCCGCACTGTTTGTTCGATGTTCATGGTGAGTTATCGTTATTTTTAGAGGCTTTCTTTTGGGTTGGTATTGATCTCGGGTTCTCAGAAATTACTCTATTTGAAGCTCGCGAACGATTTGTTGATGAAATTATTGTTGAATTTGATTGGGAGTGCGTGCACCAGGCGCCGGAGCAGATAGCCCGGCATACGGGAACAGAGCTTGAGCTCGCCTACAGTGGCAATAATTCAGCCGGTCAGCATGCCTATACGGTCACCTCTCTAGGTGCTGATGATCGTGATGCAGCTCTGGAAAAATGGACTATTGAGTCTTTGTTTAGAGGTGGATTTCTTGATTTTGACTACTACACATCCACGGAGCTGAGTGCGCTCACAGCTCGGCTTGATAATCTCTCATCGGAAGACAATTTAATTGTTGTCAGTACAGGGCAGCGAGTGCAGGTATTTGGCGCTAGCACGGTTAGCCGTATTACATCTGCCGGCACCATCCAAGGAGACTTTTATCGACTGAGTAAATTAGATGGTTTAGTGGACTCTATCGACCTCAATGCGGGTGCAGGCGATGACCTGGTCGAGATTACCCTTGCCGACAATGCTGCGGGTGGCAGCACTGGTGTCACTGTAATGGCTGGCGATGGAAATGATATCGTATCAATTTTTGCTGGCTCCGAGACTCGCAGTGTCAGCAATCTTATTCTAGATGGCGAAGATGGTGATGATCGATTGAAAGTTACGGCTTCATTTGCCGCCAACATTGTGATGCAGGGTGGGCTGGGTAACGACACCTTGATGCTTGATGGAGACGATCAGGAGTATACGCGCTTTGCGGCCTTTGGAGGCCAGGGCAACGATGACATTATGGGTGGCGATAATGTCGACTTTGTTTACGGTGATGACAGCCTCAACATAAGCCAAGCCAATGCATTGATAATTGCAATGAATGTTGCTGATGCCGATGGTCGCTCATTAACTGGCGTGCTCAGTCAGGCTGTCAGTCAGGCCGATGGCGGTATGGATACCATTGTCACCTACGGGGGTGATGATTATATTGATGGAGGTGATGAGACCGTTGCACTTGTGACCTCACAAACCACTGATGGGACTGAGCGCCAGATTGAGAGTATCTATTACAATCTCGATGGCACTCCTCTTGATGCTGCAGACTATAATAACGATGGCACCCTTAGCAATTCTGGTGCCACAAAAGATGCTCTGGGGCTGGTGCTATTGCAAACTCGCCACGGTGATTTGATTAGTGCTGGGGATGGTATAGATACCGTCTATGGAGGAACGGGCTACGATCAAATTAATGCTGGTGCCGGAGCCAATTTAGTCTTCGCAGGCGATGGCGATGACATTATCGATGCCCGCGAAAGTTCTGGCGACGTATATGCCGGCGCCGGCGACGATGTTATCTCATGGCTTTATGAGCCCGGCAGCCAGCTGGCTGTTGATGGTGGAATTGGCGCGGATCAGCTAAACGCAGTGTTGATTGATGGGCCTGACCCAAAAAATCAAGTGCCGACAGCGCAGAATGTACATATCTTTGAAGGTCAGAGTGGCGTCGCTGTTATTGAGGTGAATCCAGAAGGTGCAACCTCGGCTGATAGCATAGCCCTGACGGGCGTGGAATCTTTGAGCCTGTCTATGAAAGGCGGTGCAGATACACTGCAGATTGATGATGTTATTGGTACAGATCTGCAATCCATTGATGTAGATGCAGGGTCCTCTGAGGAAACTATTTGGCTTGCCGATCGCGATGGCTCAAATAACCAGTCGCCCTCTCGGGCAGACAACCACTTGCAATATCTCCCTGAGATTCCGGCTGGAGCCAGTAACATAGTGCTTAGCTATAAGACGCTCAATGATACTTTGTTGGTTGAAAAAATCGCTGTGCTCAACAGTAATTCCGCAGCCAGTATTGCAGCCGCCTTGGCGGAGCTTGCCAAGTTGCCGAACGATGGAGATAAGGTAGTTTCCGATCGAGCGCTAAAAATACAAGATAGCCTGGAACAAGTTGAAATAAATGGCCAGGACTATTGGTTGGTTGACCTTACTTACAGTGATCAGGGAACTGATTTAAATGGTAATTTCAATCTGCTTAATCTGAGCTACACGGAGGATGGAGTAGAGCATGATTTTTGGGCTCGAACGGCCGTTTCTGCCAGCGGACTGAATGCGCAATCGTTAGACTATTTCTATCGCGCAAGTTTGGTATCAGGAAATTATTTGTTTAATGCCGACGGTACGCCTAGCCTTTCTTATCAGCATATCCCGACAACATCTGAAGGCAGTTCACAGCGAATTTCAATACCCAGTGGGTTGGATAAAATCACTCTTTACTACGGCTATGACAGTACTGATACTGACAACTTTGGCCTGATAAACGACAGGAGCTCCGAAGCTTACAATGCAGTCGATATTTATTCCTGGATGACTGCTGCAGATGTCCAGTCTGCCATCGCGGATAATAGCCGAATCCCTGATCAAATTATCGTTTCAGACAAGGCTTCGGGTACTACTGGCGATTGGCTGTTTACCGCCTCTGGTGACATAGAAACCTTCGCCTATGCCTATGCAGTTCAGAACTATGCCGGTATTGTCTCGGCCGAACCCGACACCCGAATTCTGGATACCTTCTACCGAGAGGGTGATTTTGCCGCAGGCCAAGTGGACTTCGGATTCACCGCTGAGGGTAATGCTGAGATCAGAACCCAGTCACTATTGTTAGAAAATAGTGAATTGTCTTGGGACAGCACCATGGTAGCAGGCAGTCTGGCGAATATTGCGGGTAGTGGTGAAAAGCAAAGCTTGAAATTGGATAGCATGGCGGCATATGTAGCCAAGGGTATGGTCGATAGTGAGGCCGCAAGCCTCAGCATTATTGACGGCAACGTTACTGACAACGTGGCTACTATGACGGTTGCCGTTGGCCATGGTCTATCAGTGGGCGACCTGGTGAGTGTTTACGGAATTGACTTTTCTACCACCAACCCCAATGGAGTCTTCAGTGTAACTGCTATCACCGGCACGTCTTTTACATATGCTTTGATTGGTGGCGATGAGACATTCTCTACGCTAAGTGTCGATGCACCGGGCACAGTTATTAAAGATCAAATATATCAGCGCGCCTTTTCTCAGGCTGGCGCTTCGTTAACCACAGCTTTAAACAGTTTTGAGAGTATTGATAACGCCTCGGTAATCCTAGTAGCAGGAGAATCGCCGACTTGGCAATTACAGGAACGTGTCAACCCGCTGGCTATAGAGACCTATGCTTTTGCCGCTTATACCAATGCTGCAGATGCGGTGCACCTTTTCTATGATGGGAAAAAGCATCTGGTAGACCTGTCTGGTGACGATGCCAGCGCCTTAAGTGCTCTGAGTGCTGCAGTAAAAACCATTACGGGACAGGACAACCAAGTCAGTATTAATACTGCTGACAATAGTTGGCAGATCGCTATCACTGGCGGCTTAGAAAAAACTCTACAGAGGGATTTTTCTGCAAATCCGGTAGCTCAGGTTATCGACGGTAGCAATATCTATAACGGTAATGAAAATGCGACCATTTCGGGAACGGATTATGTCCTCCGTCTCGCGGCGGGCGACAGCAGTATAAGGTTGTTTGGCCTTGGGGAGGGTG
>ENA-UZWU01008415-UZWU01008415.1-metagenome-genome-assembly--contig:-Day-4--1m-contig-8415_pt2 | contig 21032 bp, 17 predicted proteins | sample MGYA00260345_ERZ794905 | MGnify/ENA metagenome assembly ERZ794905
GTCGACGATCCGGATTATTGCCCCCCTGCCTGGATGGGCTTGCCTGAGGGCACCGACGCGACGGGCGCCGTGCGCCCTGAGACAGAGACCTTCCTACTGAACGAAGATCCCGGCCTGGGCTTAGTGCTCAACCAAGACGCCGACTTTCTCCCCTCTGTGCAAGAAGGGATGCGCAGCAAAGCCTTTAAAGGGCAGCTATGGGGTGAGCAAGAACAGCGTTTACGACATTTCCACGTTGAGCTCGAGCGGCGGTTAGGGCGTTAATCGGAAGTGGTATGCGAGACGGCCCGAAGATGGTCACAAAGGGCGTTTCTGCGTTCTCGGCAAGATGCCTCGCGATGCCACACATCATTCCCGCCTCGCCAAGCCGCGGACACTTGAGCACTCTCGACAAGAGAGCCCGTGGAAGACTCACGTGCTCGACCCCCGCGGCGCCTTTTATCGCGCGACGACCCATCAAATAAAAACCGCTAGAAACCACTGTAAAAGTTAAAAAACCAGAAAAATCAGTATTTTAAAAATCAAACCTACATGCCATTGTCGTCAACTCAGTGCGCGCCGTACCTGCCCTCGTCTAAGGCAAACTGTGTATACTTTGCGGCCGCAAGCCCCGTGAGGAAAAAAAAATGAATGCCCCACAACAAGTCGCTGTCAGTCCCGATACTGAAATCAAAATGCAAGACGCGCTCAAAGCGCAGCAAGCGAGCTATTTACAAGAAGGATACGTCTCGGCCGAGACGCGCATCGATCGTATCAACCGAGCCATTGATGTCTTGGTGCGCCATGCCGACCGCATCAGTGACGCGATTGACAAGGACTTTGCCGGCAGACCTCACCAAATTAACCTGATGACCGATGTCGCAGCCTCCATTGGCTCGATGAAGCACTGCCGCAAGCATCTCAAAAAGTGGATGAAAGCAGAGAAGCGGCCGTCAACCTTCCCTCTGGGTTTGCTGGGAGGACGCTCTAGGATTCACTACCAACCCAAAGGGGTCGTAGGGATCGTCGCGCCATGGAACTTTCCTGTCGCCATGATTTTTCAGCCCCTAGCCGGTGCGTTGGCCGCGGGTAATCGCGCCATGATTAAGCCATCCGAATTTACGCCTGAAACGTCGAAGGTCGTTGCGGAAATTATTGCTGAAGCCTTTGACCCGACTGAAGTCACTACCTTCACAGGCGGACCTGAAGTAGGACAGGCTTTCACTTCACTCCCTTTTGACCACATGATCTTTACTGGCGCGACCAATATCGCGCGCCATGTGCTGGCTGCAGCAGCGCGTAATTTGGTACCAGTTACCTTAGAGCTCGGTGGTAAGTCTCCTGTTGTGCTGTCTCGCAGCGCCGATCTTGAACAGGCCATTGAGCGCATCATGGTCGGTAAAACCCTTAACGCGGGGCAGATCTGTTTGGCACCGGATTATCTATTGGTCCCCGAAGAACAACTGGAAGAAGTGATTCGCATTGCCACCGCAACCGTGGCCAACATGTATCCCAGCCTGCTGAACAATGAGCAATACACTTCTGTCGTGAATGAGCGTCACCACACTCGCCTGAGTTCGTATGTTGCCGATGCCGAGCAACGTGGCTGCCGCGTGATTCCCATTAATCCTGCCAACGAAGATTTCAGTGCGGGAACCCATAAGATCCCCCCCACGCTGGTCATCGCACCCGAGAACGCGGCGCTGTGCATGGAAGAAGAAATCTTTGGTCCACTGCTTCCGATCCGCACTTACTCGCAGTTTGAGGAAACGATTGACCACATTAACAGTGGGCCGCGTCCCCTCGCTGCCTATTACTTCGGCAGTGATAAAAACGAAGAGGAAGCGATTCTGCATCGCACCACTTCCGGAGGCGTTTGTATTAATGACGTAATCTTCCACATCGCACAGGAAGACATGCCCTTTGGCGGCATTGGCCCCTCAGGTATGGGCTCGTATCATGGCATTGAGGGATTCAAGACCTTTAGCCACGCCAAGTCAGTTTACAGCCAGTCGGTGAAATTTAATGTGGGCAAACTGGGCGGCATACTGCCACCGTATGGCAAAGCGACGGAGAATAACATTAAGGCGCAGATCAAACGTTGAACGGTTCTTAATGAGGCATTTTTCGTGCCGCACGTCGTCCCCATAACGACCAAAAAAAAACCCGGCAAATGCCGGGTTTTTTTTGGCGATCACGTTATTTCAGAATATACGCTTTGACCAGCAGTTCCTCGGTAAGAGGATTAAATTCGATCACGTCCAGGTTCATGGTGCCGTTGTTGATACTTACCACGTTTCGCATGACCACCACGCCATCGACTAGCTCCCAGAAACCTTGGAATCGCCCAGAGGCGACACCCGCCTCGGTGAATCCACGACCTTGCCCATCGACGGTACCACCACTTCGATCCGCATTATAAGACAGGTGATACGTGACATAGACCTTGCCGTATCCCTCCATATCACCCTGCGCACTGATCGCCGTCGTTTCCTGCCCCAATGTGACCGAAGTCACCGTCATCGGGGCATCAGGCTGACGCTTCTCAAGGCCCAGTTCCCCATGTCCATCGGCCAAGACCAGTGGTGCAACACAACAGAAAAAAAATGCCATTACCCATTGCTTCATAACGATTCCCCTTAATGTGAAAAAAATGTCGCAGCAGTCCTTTCTGCAGTAACCCTATTCCGTTGATAGCACCATACAGGGCGACACAAAAAATGCATCTGTCGATGCAAGGTAGCGGTAGACATAATGAAAATTAAGGCGATCGAAAAAACATCGTCTGGCTTGCATTCAATTAAGTGGTCCACAGAATCAGGTTATGGCTTACCATATCCCCATGCGCTCTGACCGCCTCGCTTTTTATCACTCCACCCTCTATCGCCTCTTCATGAAGCGCCTGGCGATAATCGCAGTGCTTGCCTCAGCGCTGGCCTCCTGCACCCCCGCTTGGCAGCAACCAGTTGCACCTGGAGACGTCATTTTTTTGAGCCGTAGTGAAACGGAGACTCGCGACAATATCACCGTAACCGTCGCGGTCCCGTCGGAAGAAGAGACCCAGCAGCTATTCGGGACCAATCTGTACAAATCGCGAGTGCAACCCGTCTGGATCAGTGTAGAAAACCGCACTCAACAGCGTCTTACACTGATGCGAAACGCCGTCGACGACGCCTATATATCTCCCGCCGAAGCAGCTTTTCTTCGGCATGCCGGCCCCAAACAGGTAGACAGCAAGATGGACCTCTTTTTTCAGTCGGCTGAATTTAAGAACCCTGTTGCGCCTGGCGCCAACGTCGACGGCTATATCTTCACCAACATCGATGAGGGGTTTAAAAACATCAATGTTGATCTATTGAGTGACACCGCATTATTCAACTTCGTTTTTACCATCAAGATTCCCGGTCTCAATACCGGCATGGAGTACGTAGACTTAGATCAGGTCTATCCGATCATTGAGAATTTGACTGCAACGGAGGAGTTGCAAGCGGTTCTTCAGAACGAACCCTGCTGCACGACCAATCAGAAAGGCACTGTACCTGGGGACCCGCTCAACATCGTGTTCATTGGCGATCGCTCAGCCATTATGAGCGCTCTGATTCGTCGCGGCTGGCACGTCACCGAGATTAATCACATGAAATCGGCGCTCAAAACCACACGTTCGTTTGTCTTTGGTAGCCAATACCTCTACTCACCGATCAGTCCGCTCTACCACTATGGTCGCTCACAAGATTTAGGGTTACAAAAGGCACGGCAGTCAGTGAGCCGACGAAATCATATTCGCCTGTGGTTAGCACCTTACCGCTTTCGCAATATGGATGTTTTTTTAGGGCAAATAAGCCGCGATATTGGAGTGGCCTTTTTCAAAAACACACTGACGACTCACACGATAGATCCCTACGTTGATAGTACTCGGGACGGATTGGCCGGAGACCTCGCCTATTCACAAAATCTATCCGGTGTCGCCTATGTCGCTGGCTCCCAGATCTCTACAGAGGCAGATACCCACTATAATCTCACGCCCGATCCTTACTATTCAGATGGCTATCGTGCTGTTTTTTTCTTTTCTGAAGAGACCAAGGCACTCGACGAAATTGATCACATAATGTGGTTACCGCATTGGCACCCAAGCCTGCAACCCAATGCTGAATAGAGTGGCCTTTACAAACCACAACATCATCAACCGTGACGCCAAATTAGCGAGAGCACTCTGCTGTGTTGCGATCTTTGCGAGCTTGCCCCTATTGATCAGCTGCTCCAGTCAACCGAAGGTGCCCTTCTCCTATACGATTGACCCGGTCTCGTTTGAGCCGGGCAATCAATACAACATCACCGATGGACGCGCCCGGTTTCGAGAGATCTTTTGTACCGCCAACGAAGACCACGGCGCACAGCTACCCGATTTCAGATCCTGCGATGAGGCCCTCGTGCGCTTTGACGACGAACCCCCTGCAACAGGACAGCCCGTTGATCTTGGTACGTCCTCGTTAAAATTAGTTGGGAAAATGGTTCCAGGTCTAGGCTACTCCTGTATTAAACCCTGGTTACATCATGACAATTCGGCACCGCAACATGTGGCCAAGCTAGGCTACGAAACGGGGTTTATTCAAGTCGAAGGGATCGCCAGCTCAGAGACCAATGGCGATCTGATCGCGCAATCTATTCAGTCTCGGGATCAGGAAAACGACAGCAGACCACTGGTTCTCGTCGGTTATTCCAAGGGATTACCCGATATTTTTGCGTTTCTTGCCAACTACCCCGATTTAGCTCGGCATGTGACGGCAGTGGTATCTTACTCGGGCGCCGTCTGGGGCTCAGCATTGGCTGAAGAGGCTAACGAAAAGCAGCTGCGCTGGCTGGCACGAATTCCGGGAGCAGAGTGCGAGAAGAAAGACTCCAAGGCACTGGAGACCTTGATGCCTGCCAACCGTGAGCAATGGTTTGCAGAAAATACGCTACCAGAGCACATCCGTTACTACTCGGTGGTGTCTTTCCCTGACCCCGCCAATATTTCTAACGGGTTACAAGGGTCGCATAAAAAAATAGGGAAACTGCAAGACGCGCGTAATGACAGCCAGCTGGTTTTTTACGATCAGGTCATCCCGGGGTCCACCCTGCTGGGTTTTTTTAACGCCGATCATTGGGCCATGTCGGTCCCTATCGCGCGACAACACCAAATCTCTCAGGCTCTATTCGCCGATAAGAATGACTTCCCGCGAGAAATTGCCTTAGAGGCTATCCTCCGTTACATAGAGGAGGACTTACTGACGCGCAATGACGCCAATACAGTGCCTTAAAACACTTCACGCGTTAACCCTGACTATTGCTCCTGCAACGCCGCCACAATCTTGGGTGGATTCAGTGGCATATCTCGCAAACGCACACCTGCAGACTGATACACCGCCTCGGCTACCGCAGGCATTGGCGGTACGATCGGTACCTCACCCACGCCCTTAACACCAAACGGATGAAGCGGATTGGGCACCTCGACAATGACCGTATCGATAAAGGGCAGGTCTGAGGCAACCGGGATTCGATAATCCAGAAATCCAGCGTTCTGTAAGACGCCGTTTTCGTCGTAGAGGTATTCCTCATTCAACGCCCAGCCAATACCTTGCGCAGCGCCACCCTGCATTTGCCCTTCTACATAGGCGGGATGAATCGCCTTACCGGCATCTTGAATCGTGGTGTAACGCGTAATGGTGGTGCGGCCCGTTTCTTTATCGACTTTAGCGTCACAAATATGAACGCCAAATGACGGCGCGGCGCTACTGGCCGTAAGCGAACTCGAAAACGTCAGCGGCCCTCCCATTGTGCCAGCACGGCGAGCCAATGCCTCAAACGTGAGGGATTGTTCACCATAATGCGCAGCGCCTTGAGACCAGGTGACGACACCGGCTTCGACCTCCCATTCGGCCGCCGCGCGACGACACATCTCAGCGACGCATTGTTCAGCGGCTTGAATCACTGCTTGGCCAGTGGCCAGGGTCGTACGACTGCCCCCCGTGACATCGCAGTGGCCCACAGCGTCGGTCGCCGCAATCTGGGGATGGATATGCTCAAAGGGAATGCCCAATACCTCAGCGGCCATTAACGCCATGGACGCACGTGAACCTCCAATATCGGGGCTTCCGGTTAAAATAGACAGGTGCCCATCGGACAGGACATTCAGAGTGGCGCTCGATTGCAGGCCTGCGTTGATCCAGTAGCCCGCCGCCACGCCTCGGCCCTCACCCTCGGCCACCGGTGCTTTGTAGTGCGCATGAGCGCTCGCCACTTCGAGACATTCCCTTAAGCCAATACGGTTATAGGGCGCACCCATCATATTGGCATCGCCCTCTTCTACGGCATTTTTGAGTCGAAAGGCTAACGGATCCATCTCCAATTCCGCCGCAAGTTCGGTCATTGCGAGCTCAACACCCAGTGTCACCTGGGGCACGCTTGGCGCGCGATAGGCATGGATTTTCGGTTTGTTAGTGTAAACAGCTCGACCCGTCGATCGGGCATTGGTCAACTTGTAACAAGCGGTCGCCATAAAAGCGGGGATGCCTGCGGGGTTGCCGTTGTAGGCCCCCGTATCCATCACACATTCCACTTCGGCAGCGACTAATTGACCGTCACGCATGGCGCCCAACTTCACGCGCGTTTGGGCACCCGGCGCAGGGCCGGTAACCCGAAACACGTCGCCTCGATCCATTACCATTTTGACCGGCCGACCTGCCTTTTGGGCCAGCACTACCGCCACCGGCTCTAAATAAACGGTGGTTTTTCCGCCAAACCCGCCGCCAATTTCGGACGCCGTCACCTTGACCTTACCCACATCAATACCCGTTAACGCAGCCGTATACTGCGCCACCGTAAAGTGGCCTTGTGTGCTACACCATAAGTCAACGCGTCCCGCTGCATCGACTCGGGCCACGCACGCGTGTGGCTCGATATACCCTTGATGGCACATCGGCACCGAGTAGGTTTGCTCGATGACAACATCGGCGCGCTCGAAGGCGGCGTCGGGTTCTCCGACCTCTAAGCTGATATGCGCCGCCAGATTGGTCGGCTCTTCTGGAAAGCCGTCGGGGAATCGATCCTCATGAAGGATAGGGGCTTCCGCGCTTAGGGCTTCATGCATATCCGTGACAGCCGGCAACACCTGATACGAGACCTCGATTAATGCCGCCGCCTGTGCGGCCAGCTCGGGTGATGTCGCTGCGACGGCGGCCACCGCCTGCGCATGAAACAAGACTTTGCCCTGGGACATCACCATAGGGCTTAAGTCTTTGAGTGCTATCGCACCCTCACCGCTACCCAGTACCGAATCGCCTGGCACCGGCAGGTCTTCACCCGTCATCACCGCCAATACGCCTTCCATCGCGAGGGCTTGACTGCAGTCGATCGATTGAATGACCGCATGCGCGTGCGGGCTGCGAACAATATGACCATAGATTTGGCCCTGCATATTCAGATCCGCACCGTAGCGTGCCCTTCCCGTGACTTTATCAAGCCCATCGGGGCGCACCGGGCGCGAGCCAATAATCGAAAACTCTTGATAGGCATTCATGCGGCAGCCTCCTCTCGCATTTGTTGAGCCGCATCCAGCACGGCCCGAATGATCTTGTCATACCCGGTACACCGGCAGAGGTTACCTGCCAGCCAGTAGCGCGCCTGCTCTTCGGTGGGATTCGGGTTGTGCTCTATGAGTGCTTTGGCCGCTACCACCACGCCGGGCGTGCAGATACCGCATTGCAAACCCGCATGCTCGAGCAGCTTTTGCTGCACTGGGTGTAAAACACCCTCCTCTGCGATCCCCTCTATCGTCTGAACTGCCTGCCCTTCGACCTCGGCTGCCAACACTAAGCAAGCACAAACCAATCGATCATTAACCAGCACCGAACAGGCTCCACAGTCACCGGTGTTACAGCCAATTTTGGTCCCTATGAGCTCCATCTCATCACGGAGCACCTCCGCCAGTACCTGACCCGGAGAACACAAAAACGCAGTCTGCTCACCGTTAATCGTGGCTTGCACAGCCATTTTATTCAGCGGCTTATTCATGATGATGCCTCCACAATACGTCCCTGTGCTTGCGCAATTGCCCGCGCCACTAATACCCCCACAACATGCGTGCGATATTCACTGGTGCCACGTTTATCTGAAATAGGGCAAGCGGACTGTCTTGCGGCTGCAACGGCTGCTTCAATCGCAGTTGCCTCCAATTGCGTGCCGACTAACGCCGCGCCCGCTGCCTCAACGAGTAATGCAGTGGGTGCCACTGCTCCGATCGAGACGCGCGCGGCCGTGCAGGTGCCATTTTCATCCAGCGTTAACGAAACACCGACTCCGGCCACCGCAATATCCATTTCAGTCCGTGGCGTCAGGCGTAAATAGGCGTCAGCGGTTTGTGGTGATGGACGTGGCAAGATTAAGGCAACCAGCAGCTCACCTTCTTTCAGCGCGTTCTTGCTGGGCCCCACGACAAAGTCCTCTACCGGCATCTGGTGATCACCTGCCGGGCCAGTAATCAGGCACTGTGCACCGTTGGCAATCAACGCGGGAATGCTGTCGGCCGCGGGGGAGGCGTTGCAAAGATTGCCGCCCGCAGAGCAGCGACCCTGAATTTGTGTGGAGCCGATTAAGTCGAGCGCCTCAGCGAAGCCAGGAAAAAACGAAGGTACATCACTGTCATGCAGAATCGAAAAAGCAGACGCCGCAGCACCTATATGCACTGCCTCGGCATCGATACTAATCGCTGTGAGCTCGGGAATTTTTTTAAGGTCGACGACTCTCTCGGGATTGCGAGTGCCCAAACGGACCCCCACCAACAAATCAGTACCGCCGGCCAGTACCGACGCTGCTGCACCATCCGACAGAAAGCCTTTCGCCTCGGATAATGAATGGGGTGCCACAAATTCTTGAATTGACATGCGCTTCTCTCATTGGTTTTTCTGCGTTACACACAGGGCGCTGTTAAAACACCGCTAACAGACAGTTACGATAACGCTTTTAAGCCACATTTGGGAACTTTATCCATCACTCGCTAACACCCAGATATATCGAAGCTGGGGATCACTATCGCAGCGTTATTCTCTCGCCCTAATGGCCGCTATCAGCTCCCGTGATAAGGCTCGTCAGCTGATCGCTTGCGGGCCCAAAAAATGACGGCATAAAACAGCGCCATACTCAGAGGCAAGTCTAAAAAGGTCGTCCACGTCAGCCAAAAATCCTCGGTGAAGTGATTCGCCACATAGTAGTTGGCCACTGCCATGACAACACCAACAAGGCTCATACCAATCGCAATTCGATCATGGTGGAGTGGCAGAGGCATATAGCGTTCGATGCGGGCACCAAAATAAGCGCCGCGACGCAGCAGCCCGTCGATCATGAAGAGGCTCGCTGTCAGCAACCCCAGTACCGTGCCCTTCATTTGCACCCAATAATCGTCCTGTAATGCCAGCGAAAAAGCCGCCGAAATCAACAGCATGATCGTACCGAAGACAGCGAAACCGCCCAGTAAATCAACTTTGACAAATCGCTGCGCCGCTACCAATAACAGCCCTGCCCCTGCTCCAATGAGGGCGGCGAGTGCTAAATCTTCGGTGACTTTGCCGACAATAAAGAAAAGGGCGCCGAGTGCCATGTCGGCATAAATAGAGTATTTGTTGCGCTGCCATTTACGCTGACTCAGCTGCGTCATTTGCTCAACACTCAGCCCGCCGGGCGCTTCTTCTGACGCAACAGTCTGGACCGATGACCGGTCAACTTGCAAGCTACGTCCGGGGTGGCTTTCATAAACCGCCCGACCACCCTCAGTCACCGCGATCGCCAGACTCCCCCCGTTATCAAACCCAGCCATCAACTGCGCTGAGCGCTTCTGGTTGGACTCGCCAGAGTCACCGTGCACTCCTTCGGACACTGCGCCCAACACTTCATCTGACGGGTTAGGTAAGTCACTGGTTAAACCATGAGGCAAGTTGAAGACAAATGTCGCCGGCCCCTCGGTGTACGCATGAGACTGTTCAGCCAGCAACTCCTCGTCTCGAAACAAGCGCGCTTGTGTCTTACTAAAGGTCAGCGACACCTCCAGCACATAACGTTGGGCGTCATAGGGAAAGGGCCTTAGAAAGGTCCAGAGTCGCATGGACCTACCTCACCGCACCGCCTCACGCTTCTCTTCTTATTTCTGTGCATTTCATCGCTCATCACGCCCAGTCTTGACCAAGGCACTCAGTATAAGTGGTGAGAGTGCTATGACAACGAAACTGCACAACCCACAACGCCGAATCGCTTACGGTGGCAGCCATCGAGGCACCACTCATAAGCGACGCTCATCACCTTAGAGCGATTGACAAGCAGAACCAATATCGAAGAAAAGCACGCTTCGCTCCATCAACATCATGACACGTAAAGCGCTTTGCGCTGCTACCCCTAGCGGCCTCGCGCAGAACTTGAGTTGGTGGTTCATTCACATTCCACGACAGACTGGCAGTGCGGATTTCCGTTGGATCAGGCTGAGGTTCGCTGAATAAGCCCTGAGCAAACGTTCAACTCGAGCGCGATAAACTATGCAATGATACGGGCGTAGCCTCTGCAAGCACCCTCAGGCAAAGTGAGGAGCGGGCGACCACTTCATTCATTGCTGCGGACTCAATTGACAATGCAAAAATGGCGCATCGGCGACGTTACCATTACGAAGATCGTGGAGTTAGAGAGCTGCGGTGGCGCGGCTTGGATACTACCGGACGCGGTCCCCGAGGCCTGTAGGGACATTAGCTGGCTGACACCTGATTTCATGGACGAAACGGGTGAACTTAAATTCAGTGTTCATGCCCTCGTCATAGAGACAAAAAGCCAGCTCATTGTGGTGGACACTTGCGTAGGCAATGAGAAAGAGCGCATGCCTTACAAGGATTGGCATCACCTACAAACCACCTTCCTGGCTGACTTCACCAGAGCAGGGTTCGACCCTGCCGCCGTCGATTGCGTGCTTTGCACGCACCTTCATGTCGATCACGTGGGCTGGAACACCATGCTCGTCGATGGAAAATGGGTGCCGACATTCCCCAACGCCCGATACCTCATTGCCAAAGATGAATATGACTATTTTAAGCGCACCGACATTGCCGAATTTAATCAACGCGTATTTAACGATTCGGTAGCGCCCATATTTGACGCAGGGCTCATGGACCTTGTCGAAACCGATCACCGCGTTTGCGACGAAGTCACACTGGTACCAACAGTGGGACATACCCCAGGGCATGTCAGCATTCAGATCACGTCGCAATCAGAGCAAGGCCTCATCACCGGTGACTTTGTTCATCACCCCTGCCAAATGGCGCGACTGGATTGGGGAAGCACGGCAGACCTCGACGCCGACGCAGCAGATGACACACGCAGACGCGTTTTTGCGGACTGCGCAGAGACGCCCACCTTAGTCATCGGTACGCATTTTGCCGGTGCAACCGCGGGCCATATTGTCTGCGATGGCGATGCCTATCGCCTGATCCCGTTTAAATCTGACTGAGTCTGCGCTGACAGAGATCACCCTAAACGTCACGCTCAACTCGCGCGACCCACTCATCAGGCCCTAAACACCGTGCCTGAAAAAGGTTTTTCATCATCCCTCGAGGTCGGAACTAGCGTCGACTAGTCTCGTGCATTAATGTGTCACGAGGCGCTACGACCATATCGATCGTACAGTTTCTCAGTGACCGAACAGGAGGCAACCTCCAATGAATAACGACAATAAAATCAGCCTCGATGACGCCTACGCACTCAAGACGCCCGAGGATAACGTTGCGCTATACCGCCACTGGGCCGAGACCTATGACGTCGAATTCGCACAAAACCGTGGATATCAGTATCCCCAAAAGATTGCGGATATTTATGCCCACTGCGCAGCGCCCGATGACAACCCCATATTAGATGTTGGCTCAGGGACAGGTCTGGTAGCCACAGCCCTGCAGGAGCACCAAGCGATTAATGCTAAACTGACAATTGATGGCGTCGATATTTCGCCGGAAATGTTAGCCATCAGCCAGACAAAAAACGTCTATCGGCATCTTATCGAGGCGGACTTGACGCAATCAATCGACCTGCCCGAAAAGCAATACGGGGCGGTCGTAAGCGCGGGCACGTTTACCCATGGCCATGTTGGTCCGGAGGCGCTCATCAAACTCCTCCGCCTCTGCCGCGCTGGCGCGCTGTTTGTGATTGGCGTTAATGGAACGGCGTTTGATCAGTATCATTTCGGCTCACACTTTGCGGCTTTACAAGCCGATCAGCACATTACGCCGATTGAATTTATACGCGTACAGTATTACGCCGCCGCGACTGACAGTCATGCGACCGATCAGGGCTATGCTGCTGTGTTTCGAAAAACTTGACGCCCTATTTAGAGTGCATTGCCGCCCTCATTCAGAGGGACTTACCACTTAACCTTTCGATAGGCAGAGAAAGGTGTCGCCTACACCACAGGGCGTGGCGCGTTTTCAAATAGGACTACGTTAGATCACCGTGTTGGGTCTCACCTCCCAAGGACTGCAGCTCTGGGCTCTGATGATAAAAGGTACCAAGGCTCGTCTCATGACATAGCGCGAGCAACGCGCCGGCCAACTGCTCCGCAGAGATGCTGGCGTATCGGGCCCAAGGGCCGCGGGTGATTAGTGCGATGGCCGGCGACAAAACCTGAAGAACTTGCTCCACAAATCGGTGAGATTGACGCTGACCCAGTAACAGCCCAGGCCGCAAAATATCAAGACGATCAAATCCTATAGTGGTTAATTCGATTTCAACAGCACCCTTAATGCGTGAATAAAAAGCGCGGCTTTCTGTGTCGGCACCAACAGCGGTGACTACCAGAAAATGCGTAACACCCGACTGTTTAGCCGCGCGAGCGAACGCCATCACTGCGTCGAAGTCCACCGCTTTAAACGCGGGTTTAGAGCCCGCATCTCTCATTGTAGTGCCAAGCGTGCAAATGGCGATATCCGCCGAAGGCAAGATGGGCAGGTCGGCAAAATCAACCACTAACTCGTTCTCAACCTCACCGGTAATACGACGGCCTACCGTCGTGATGGGGATCTGCCGATCCTTCGCAAGCTCAATCAGCCATCGGCCGACAAGCCCGGTGCCACCGGCTAACAGTAAGTTCATAGTTGTCATATCCTCTGCATCGCGACGTGTTAGGTTGCGATGAGATTAAAGGCATAAACAGGACCACATGACTAGGTCCATCCAAGACCACCACCTGGAGCGGAGGAGAATATCAAGCTAGCTAAAGTGGCTGTAGACTCCGACTCGAAAACACGAGCCACTCAGCTCCTTCGGAGCCTGCTGTCAATGAATAGGAATGATCGGGGCTGACGCAGTAAAACTCGCCCTCGCCGACTGTTGCCTCACCCACAATCTCAATGCTGCCAGAGCGCACATACCAGACAGCATCGAAGGGAACCGATACATCTGATGAATGCGCATCACTGGCTAATGCCATGCGAAAGATCAGTGGGCCCTCATCAGGCATCGCGTCCCAATCAGGACAAGGCTCCTCCGGCGTCACTCGGGGCATTTGGTCGATGCGACGACGCCCCGACGGGGCCTGAAATCGAGCCAGCCGTTCGCTTAATTCAGCCGGCACGTCATAAAGATCTGCCCAATTGAGCCCGATATCACCACCGAGACTAAACAGGTGGAACTGAACGCCCTCGGCTCCCGCCTCCTCTGGCCCGTAACTATGACCCGCTTTCACCCATCTAATATCGCCAGGACGAAACGCACCTTCGTCACCAATCTGCATTTCGCCTGTTGTCACGACATAGATCGTGTCATAGGGATGCCAATGTTGATCTGCGTAAAAGTGCGCTGGGAACTTCGCCTCAATAAGAAAAGGGCCGTCGTTTTTCAATACGCGTGTGGGGGTGGTCGGACGACCATGGGGATCATGAAACGTTTCCCACTCCAGGTCATCGGGACGAATGTGTTGTGTCTGACTCATGGCAATCTGTCTCAGCGAAGCGGTACTTGGGGAGTGTTTGTCTCTGTTAGATGAAACTCAACTCCACTCATATTAACGATGGCAACGGTCCGTTGCCTAACTGCTCTAGGTCGCTCGCACCGGGCGTGCGGTTCCGAGTGTGCCCCAGCGCGGTCATCGACCCGTTAGGCAGCATCGTGGGCTTGCGCCATGGCACGTTGCGATTGTCCATAATAATCATTTAGGTAGGCCAGCAGCGTGTCGCCAACGATCTCTATCAGTAATCCGTCTGGATCCTGAAAATAACCCTGCGGATCTCCCGCCGCGCCCAGAAGGCGCCGATAGCCCAGTGCCTCGAGCGACCGACACACCTCAGCCGAATCAGGGCTATGAAGACACACATGATGCTGCAGGATCGCCTGTGCCGTCACCCAAGGGGTATCCGGCACCGCTTCAATTAACTCGAAATTAGCCAGGCCATTACTCGCATGGGCAATACGCAGGTTCAGCGAAACGGCCTTGCCAAACACAGTTAATGGCCACTCTTCTCGGTTGTCGTCGATCCACGACAACTGCAACGACTCACTGAGGCGCGCCTGCGCCGTGGCCATGTCTTGGCAGACTAACCCCGTATGAACAATGGCTAATCCCGCCAAAGGACTGACTGTTGATACCACCGCACCTACCCCGCTACTTTTACCGCGTGCACAAAAAGTGAGGCTACCCTAACATTGTGCCCCCGCAATCTGTAGGTCCCATGAAGCACTGGCAGCGGCTACCGTTCTGCGTTCACCCTGTGCCATCAGTGCGCCAGACGCAGACCGTTGAATCGCAGACGCTAACAAGCCAGGCAATCACGTCTAACTCGTAAAAAAACGCGTTCAACAGCCGTCTTAGCCGTACGCGAGCGCGCGCGATCAGGACTAGATTGATCGTGCAGATCGTTGCATGATCGTGACCTCAAAGGGACATCAACGCGGCGAGATGCAATACTAACTCCTGCCGCGGCGCGAAGAAGGATGCAGTATGAGTGAACGATTAATCGCACTCGCCTCAGGGGTTCACGAGGGCAACCCCCCCATTGCCTCGGCTCCCGACATGGTGCATATCGCAGCCGCAGCGGGCTATAGCGCGGTGGGTCTCTGGGTAGCACCAGGAGAAAACTGGCATGCCAACACCAGCGGTGATGTCGCGGCCGCGCTCCGCGAAACCGGTCTGATAGCCCTCGACATTGAGGTAATTTGGTTACAAGCCGATGCCGACCCCGACCCGCTGCATCACGAAATGATAGCAATTGGCGGCGAGATTGGCGCCAAAAATTGTCTCATCGTCAGCTCAGAGCCCGATCGAGAAAGAACCAAGTGGCTTTATGCCGATCTTTGCGAGCGCGCGAGCGCCGCAGGCATGCGCGCCTGTCTTGAATACATGGGCATTACCGAAGTCAAAACGCTGGACGATGCGCTCGATGTAGTGACTTCCGTTGGCCATCCCGCAGGCGGCATTTTGGTGGACCCTTTTCACCATGAACGCGTCGGTCATGCGCCGGAAAAAATCAGCGAGATCCCAGTCGACTGGCTCAGCTATGCACAGCTCTGTGATATGCCGCAAGGCGGGACACTCTCCGACGCGGAGGCCTACTTTACTGATGCGATCGACGGACGGCTCGCACCAGGCGAAGGTGTTATTCCAGTCGCCGAGATGACCCGCGCACTGCCTCACGACTTACCGATTAGCCTAGAGATTCGATCACGTTTTTATCGTGAGCGTTACCCTGACCCAATAGAGAGAGCCAAAGCGATTCTCAGTCAAACCCAGAAATTTCTTACGCAGCACGGGTTATAACCCTGGTAGAGCGGCCGGTCTTGGCGCATCGAATCACGTCTAGACGGAGCACAGCAAATGAACACAGCCACTCACCAAACCGCATTACTACAAGAGGCCTTGAGTCAGGCTTTGGGTCCCAGTGCTCTCATTAGCAAAACCAATCACGCTCTATATACGACCGACGTCTACTCTGGCAAGGAAGCGCCTGGCCTTGTCGTACAACCCACAACACAAGTGCAAGTCGCTGATGTCGTCCGCATTAGCACGCGAGCAGGCTGGGCCATCACACAGCGCGGTGGCGGTATGTCCTACACCGGGGGCTACCTGCCCCAGCGATCAGAGACCGTGATGCTGGACCTCAGCGCACTGAACCGCATCATATCGATTGATGAAGATGACCTCGTGATTACCGTTGAGGCGGGCGTCACCTGGCAGCAAATTTGGGAAGCTCTCACCCCTCGCGGTCTGCGCTTACCCTTTTTCGGCACCTTTTCTGGCAGTCGCGCCACCGTTGGTGGCGGACTGTCCAATGGCGCGCTCTTTATGGGGACGGCGCGCTACGGTAGTGCCGCCGATATCGTTGTCGGCATAGACGTTATCGACGCTAAAGGACGCTACATTCGAACTGGGCAAGCTGCCTTCGACAATGGTCGCCCCGGGTTCCGCCAATACGGTCCTGACCTCACCGGGCTATTCGTTCACGACGCCGGTGCCTTAGGTGTCAAAACTCAAGCATCGCTCAAAATGATGCCGATGCCTGAAGCAGCAGAATACGGGTCACTCGCCTTCGCCACACAGCAAGAAGCCCTCGAGGCACTGTCGACCATCGGTCGCAGTGGCTTCTGTGAAGAAGTGTATTGTTTTGATCCTGCCACCACCCAACGCTCACTCGACTCAGCGACACTGATGAAAGATATCGGCCGACTCAGCAACGTCATTCGCTCGCAATCGAGCCTTTTGAGGGGACTTAAGGAAGGGGTCAGAATGGCCGTCGCCGGTCGACGCTTCGTAGAGGGTAGCGTTCACACCCTACATTTTGTCTGTGCCGGGCGCTCTGCCGCCGGCGTGCACGACGACTTTATTGAGGCAACACGTTTGGCGACACGAGCCGGTGGTGTCGTCATCAGCAACACCATTCCCAAGGCCGCTCGAGCCAATCCGTTTGAACCACTCAATGGTATTTTGGGTGCTGATGGAGAGCGCTGGGCTGCGTTAAACGCAAAGGTACCCCATTCGGACGCAGCGGCACTCATTGCGGCCACTGAGGCGGCGATTGATCCGTATCGAGAACGCATGGCTCAACATGGCGTCACCATGAGTTTCTTGTATATCGCTATTGCCCAACATATTTTTAGCTACGAACCGGTGCTGCGATGGTTCGACGAGTGGTTACCGATTCATAAAGAGGTACCAGAGGCCGCTCATCTCGCTACACTCAAGGAGCCGGCAGCAAATCCCGAAGCGCGCGCGCTGGTCGATGACATTCGTAGTCGGGTTGTTGGCGTGTTTGCGCAACATGGTGCAGCCAGCAATCAAATCGGTAAAACCTATCCAATGTTATCGAGTCTTAACCCTGACACCCGCGGCGTGTTAAGCGCACTGAAACGCGAACTGGATCCCGAGGGACTCATGAATCCAGGGGTACTGGGAGATTTTGACCTGCCCTGACTAGGATGAGGGTGCAGAGCAATCGATCATAAAACCTTGGCCCGCTAAACACTGACTAGACCTGTCGTCGATCAAATATCAGTCTCCACCGGCGTGAACCTCAAGAGAAACCAGCTCGTACTGGGTCATCATGTATCCCGAGACTTGCGCTTTGAGTAAGATAAACTCGTCGTCTGCGCTCACCCAAACCTCATACGGTGGGTGCTCATTCGTGTCATTGGACCCGAGTTCAGTGCTACCGCGATGGCCGTAGCAGAAATGCCAGGCATCAAAAGTACCCGCACCCACCGTGATCGTTTCTTCGCCCACGTACTCGATCCGCATGCCAGCATCATGCCAAACCAACGACGGCCCTGTGGCACCACGATGATCGAGCGAAGTCATCAGAAAACGGTCAAATAACTGTATCGGTGACGCTTGAAGACGATCTATTACCGCAAGATGCCACGCATCACCTTGGATGGGGTGCGTGCCAAATATGAGCGGGCGTTGATCGTAAGCTTCGTGCTCAGAGAATCGACCTCGCGCAGCCGTCCAGCCCTCGCAATCAGCACCATGATCGCCGAACCAGAACCAGCTGCTCCCGGACTCAACATCGCCGACTGACAGCCTCACGAACGCATCGGTTGTATCCCAACTTGCATTTTTAGTGAGGGTCACGTCCCGCAGCACATTCGGCTCATCATCGATTTCGCAGTGGGCACGCAATGTCCGCCGACCATCAGCATGCACCGTAATGGCAAAATGTTCTCTCCCCCTTTCCACTCCCTCGCGCCCTGGTTTTCGACTGGTGTAGTGGATGTGCCCTCGGATTGTTTTATGGGGACGCATGGCTGACCTCATCTTTATCTGAAACGCTTTACCATGGTGCCACAAAGCGCCTATGGTGGTGCGAGATCCCGCTACCCAAGGGCCTCAGCCACCATGACCCGTCAGACTCCGCAAAATAGGGGCAACACGACGCCAACTCGGGCCGATCCGGTTATTTACCCTGGTTGGTGGGTTGTCTTAGCGGCTGGTTCGGGGCAGATGTTACAAGGCGGTTTTATTTTTTGGAGTATGGGGCTCTACACCGCTACCTTTGAGGATGTTTTTGGCGCGCCCCGTGCGCAGATCAACCTGATCGAAACCTGCCTGACAGTGTCTACTAATTTACTGTCCCCCATCGCCGGCATTCTGATCGATCGCTGGTCGGTCCGACACCTGATGATGATCGGACTGACCGCAATGGGCCTTGGCCTCATCGTCCTTAGCCAAGCAGGTACCCTGCTCCACGTTTGGGCAGTCTGGGCGAGTCTGATTCCTTTAGGAGTGCTCTTGATTGGCGCGATTCCCGGCGCAGCATTGATCAGTCGCTGGTTCATCCGTCGGCGCGGGTTAGCGCTAGGGCTTGCCGCGACCGGCAGCTCCATCGGTGGCTTTCTCATGCCGCCACTGATGACCTGGATGTTTCTCGAATGGGACTGGCGCACTGCGCTGATCGTGGCAGGCTGTCTCTGCTTTGCCTTCATCCCTGTCTTCTACTTTTTACTGCGCAACCACCCTCATGATCTTGGCCTCTCGGGTGAGCCCAATGCTAGCGCCATGTCAGAAGCAGCATCGAACGCAGAAGCGAGACAATGGCAAATCCCAGATCTGCTGAAGAGCCGGCTATTTTGGCTTCAAATGATCGCCTCAGGGTCATTGCTTGCGGTCACGCTCGGTATGCTGGCGAATTTAAGTCTGCACGCCAAAGATCTGGGCGTCACTGGCCAGGCAACTGCGTTGCTCTACACGATAATTGCCGCCTGCTCCTTTTGCGGAAAAGCCATTGCTGGTTATTTAATGGATCGATTGGGTATTCAGTATTGTGGTTATCTGATCTGCGCTTTTCTCAGTAGCGGTTTGCTCATTTTATTTTTATGGCACAGCTACCCAGGCCTCCTTGCTGGTGCTGTTGTCCTCGGCATTGGTTACGGGGGTGTGGTGCCGCTATGGACCAGCATGCCCGCCCGGACCTTCGGTGCAGGGAGCGTAGGCCGCGCGCTCGGGGTAATGAATCCACTCCACATTCCCATCACGGCCACCAGCGCCCCCCTCGCGGGTTACATTAGTGATACGACGGGCAGCTATGATGGCGTATTCTGGATGTATGGCGGTTGTTGTGCACTCGCGGCAATTGCCCTTACCTTGATGGGATCCGTCATCTCATCCTCTGCTCGATAAAGGCGTTTGATATGAAAACATCAGCCATCGCCAGCACGCTTGATCAACATCACGATCTGAGTGCTTGCCACCCCAGTCATCAGGTCTTGTTTGAACCGATACAAATTGGCCCGGTGACGGCGCCGAATCGCTTTTATCAAGTGCCCCACGCCAGCGGTATGACCGAGGCCAATCCGCGTGTGCGAGCAGCTTTTCGCGAGACCAAGGCCGAGGGTGGCTGGGGCGTGGTGAGCACCGGGGCCGTCTCGATCCACCCCAGCTCCGATGACTCTCCACTCCCTTTTGCCAAACTCTGGAGCGACGCCGATATTGCCTCTCATGCGCTCTCTACCGAGGCGATTCATCGGCATGGTAGCTTGGCTGCCGTCGAACTCTGGCATGGCGGCGCCGTGGTGATGAATCGCACTTCTCGACTGCCCCCACTCTCGCCTTCCGGGATTCCGTGGGCGGCGACACACATTGGCTTTATGGGTCAGTTGCGTCCTAAGAAGATGACAGCCGCCGACATTGATGACGTGCTTCATTGGCAACGGCTTGCCACGCGACGCGCATTAGACGCGGGCTTTGATATTTTGTATGTCTATGCGGGTATGGGGTACCTCGGTTATGAGTTCTTGCTGCCGGAGTACAACTTTCGTGATGATGGCTATGGTGGGCCACTCGAAAACCGCGTCCGCTTTGTGCGTGAGATGTTAGAGGTCACGCGTGATGAAGCAGGCAGTCGCGCCGCCGTCGCCCTGAGAATCAGCCTGGAAGAACTGCGCGCCAAACCTGCTGAGCACTATGAAAGCGAGGCGCATGGCGTGGTCTCGCTGTTGTCCGATGTGCCCGACTTATGGGACGTCAAAATGGATTCAAGCCCCCACGACTGCGGCGCCTCACGATTTCGTCCCGAAGGCGCTCACGAGCCGATCATCGATTTTGTTAAAACCGTGACTGATCGCCCTGTCGTGGGCGTGGGGCGCTTTACCTCCCCCGATACGATGGTTTCACAGATCCGCCGCGGCGTACTGGATTTCATCGGCGGCGCGCGCGCTGGCATTGCCGACCCTTTTTTACCGACCAAAATTAGAGAAGGCCGCAGTGACGATATTCGAGAGTGCATCGGCTGCAACATTTGCATTGCCAGCTGGCACGACGGCGTACCGGTGCGCTGCACGCAAAATGCGACTGCCGGCGAGGAATGGCGCCGTGGATGGCACCCAGAGCGATTTACCAAAACCGCTAAGCCCAGCAGCGTGCTGGTCGTCGGCGGCGGTCCCAGCGGGCTTGAGGCTGCCTTGGTTGCGGCGCGGCAGGGATTTGACGTGACCATCGCCGAGCGCAATGACGATTGGGGTGGTCGCGTTCTCAAAGAAAGCCAGCTACCGGGCATGGCGTCGTGGCGGCGCGT
>ENA-UZWU01001386-UZWU01001386.1-metagenome-genome-assembly--contig:-Day-4--1m-contig-1386_pt1 | contig 20742 bp, 19 predicted proteins | sample MGYA00260345_ERZ794905 | MGnify/ENA metagenome assembly ERZ794905
CACGCTCACTCTGTAGAGGGCATGCCTGCCCTAAATGTCGTTTATCTGCACGCGGGTCCGACTCAAAACCCAAACTTTTACGGTGTGCACTGCCCTAGTGCTTTTTACTCAGTTGCTCACAGACCAGCGCACCCTGTTCTGATCGCGGCATTAAGTGCAGCTGCCGCCCCTCACCCACAGGGGATAAATGAACCATTAGATCTGGAGGTGGCAACCAATCTCCACCGCGATCAGCCCACTCAACCAGCAATATAGCCGGAGTCATCAGATAGTCATCAAACCCCATGTAGGCTAGCTCTGCCGGATCGGCAATTCTGTAAAGGTCGAAGTGAAAAACCATAACACTATCGAACTCATAGGGCTCTACTAATGTGTATGTTGGGCTCTTCACGCTACCCTCATGGCCCAAGGCGCGCAGAAAGCCTCGACTCAGTGTCGTCTTGCCTGCACCCAGCTCGCCACTAAGGTAAATGCGCAGAGGCGACGGGCAAACCCGAGCCAGACTTGCGCCAAAGGCCATGGTGCTGTGCTCATCTGGTAGATCAACGGTAAGTTCAGTCATATCTGTCATTGCGCAAGTGTACCGAAGCATTAGCACGACGGGGACATGTGGGTCTGTCAGAATGCCGCGATGACGCTTTCCAACAAAAATCCAGACTCTCTCGTTGCCATTCGGTCACAGCTGGAGCAATGGGCACAGGAATTGGGCTTTCAACAGGTGGGCATTACTGGGATAGACCTGGCCCAACACGAGGGCTATTTACAAAAATGGCTGGACGCCGGCTATCAGGGCGACATGCATTACATGACTCGGCACGGGCTGAAACGAGCGCGCCCCGCTGAACTCATTCCCGGAACCTGTACCGTGTTAACGCTGAGAATGGACTACTTCCCAGAGTCTGCCGCTGACCCCGAGGTGCTGTTGACCCAAAGTGATCGTGCCTACATCTCGCGCTATGCCCTAGGCCGCGACTACCACAAACTCATGCGGCAACGCCTTGCGCGACTCGCAAAGCGGATCGAAGCTGAACTGGGATCAGGGCAATACCGCGCCTTCGTCGACAGTGCGCCAGTCCTCGAGCGCGCCCTGGCCGAGCAAGCGGGAATGGGATGGATCGCCAAAAACACCATGCTCATCAACGAGCGGGCAGGCTCCTGGTTTTTCCTTGGCGAAATCTACACCGACATACCCTTTAACACCGATGCCCCTAAAACCGAAAAACACTGCGGCAGCTGCACCGCCTGCCTCGATATCTGTCCTACCCAAGCTTTTGTGGCACCTCATGTCTTGGACGCCCGAAAATGTATTTCTTACCTCACTATTGAGCACCCGGGTTCGATTGACCCAGCGTTGCGCCCCTTAATGGGCAACCGTATTTATGGCTGTGATGATTGTCAGTTGGTATGCCCTTGGAATAAATTCTCCCAACCCACCCATGAGCCTGACTTTGCGCCACGTCACAATCTCGACAATGAAACACTTGCCCAATTGTTCGCTTGGACAGACCACGAATTTGAAACACGCCTGCAAGGATCGCCCATTCGCCGGATTGGCTATGAGCGCTGGCTGCGTAACATTGCCATTGCTTTGGGCAACGCCACCAAGACGATAGAAGTGATTGACGCCTTAAGTAAACGCCGCGACCACCCCTCCCCCCTAGTCAGGGAGCACGTGGCTTGGGCGCTTGCCCAACACGCTGATCAGGTCTGAGTTATAACGAGGGCACCTGAAGAAAGTGGTCTCGGTAATAACGCAGCTCCTCGATCGACTCTCTAATGTCATCGAGAGCCAGATGGACATTGCGCTTTTTTAACCCCGGTAAATCAGGCCGCCAGCGACTAGCAAGGATTTTCAAAGAGCTCACGTCAAGATTGCGGTAATGGAAAAACGCCTCAAGGTCCGGCAAGTGACGCGCCATAAAGCGTCGGTCCTGACAGATGGAATTGCCGCACATCGGGGAGCGGCCTTTTGGCACCCATTTTTCTAGGAAAGCCAATGTCTCTCGCGTCGCGCGTTGCTCGTCGTAATCGCTCTCAAGCACTCTCTTTACCAGTCCAGAGGCTGTGTGATGGCTGGTATTCCAATCATCCATCGCATCGATTTCTGCCTGGCTTTGGCGAATCGCAATCACCGGTCCTTGCGCCAACTCATTCAGATCGCTATCTGTAATGATCACGGCCATTTCAATGACGCGATGCTGCTCAGGGATGAGGCCGGTCATCTCCAAATCGACCCAAATAAGATTTTGTGCGTCTGACATAAAGCCCTCCTAATTACCGGAAGTCTATCAGAGCTGCTATTAGGACATTAAAAACTTCACTCACAAGAACGGCAAGGACGCAGTAGACTGACCCCATGTCGAAACAACGCCTCAGTAAACAGCAACACCGACGCATTCAAGCGGCGCAGGATCGCTATCGCAATGACAGCGACCTAGGCGGTGAATCGGGACTGGTCATCGCGCGCTTCGGCAAACAGGTACTCATTGAGTCGGCAGATGGCGATCGACGAACAACCACACTTCGACGCCGCGCCGAAGACCCCGTCGCTGGAGATGAGGTTGTGTGGACACCGCAAGGTGAGCATGGGGTTATTGAAGCTTTACTACCCCGTCGCACCGTTATCTCAAGACCCAATAGTCAGGGTGTACTCAGACCCATAGCCGCCAATATCGATCGCTTATTAATTGTCATCGCGCCACAACCCCTTGCTCAAGCCAATTTAATCGACCGCTATTTGGTGGCAGCCGGGCACGCAGGTATCGAGGCTAGCTTGGTGGTCAACAAGGCTGATTTGTTACCTGAGGCGCCATCGGTGCTTCAACTCGCCGAAATCTACAGTCACTTGGGTATTGAGGTGCTCACAACTGACCAGCTAAGTGACCCAACGGCTAATGCTTTGTTAGACATGGTGGCCACGCAAACCGTCGCACTGGTGGGGCAGTCGGGCGTTGGCAAGTCTTCGTTAATTCAGCGGTTATTGCCCGACCTAGAAATTCGCATTGGGGCTCTGTCTGACGCGGTCGGCCTAGGGCGACACACCACGACAGCCGCAGCCCTTTATCATTTGCCCGGAGGCGGTCGCCTCATAGACTCCCCTGGCGTCCGAGAATTTCACCTCAGCCACTTACCCAAAGACGCCATTGCCGCGGGGTTCGTGGAATTTGAACCGCTTCTTGGCTCGTGCCGCTTTCGGGATTGTAGCCACAGCCATGAGGTTCGTTGCGCGATACTCGAAGCGCATGAGCGCGGTGAAATTAGTGAAGATCGACTCAGCAGTTATCGTCAAATCGTCTCGTCGATGAGTTAAGAGATCCTTGAATACGTGTCCGCACGAACGACCCGCCGAGACACCACATGCTGCGCAATTTGCAGCGTCAAAGTTAGCGCGGTCGTTAGGCGTGTGAGGAGCTCCTTGCCACCTTCCAAGCGCCTAGGAATCTCCGCGATCTTTACGCAAATCCTCAAAGAGTAAGAATTCGAAACGCAAGTCAACCCGCCAGGCTCCCTCTCTACTATCGTAGGGTTCATCAACACGCCAGTTGTAGCTGGGTTCAAACTCTATGAACAAATAATCACGGTAGGTTTGGCGACGGAATCTAACACCGAGTTTATAGTTAGAGACATAGTCGTAAGGCTCTGTAGCCCCCCAGACTTCACCGTAGACCATGAGGCCGCGTTCGGTGGGACCACCATTTGCGCGATCTGCATTCCAAAAGTTGATCCATTGCAAGCTGGTGCTCAATTCCAGACCGTCAGTACTAGATCCATACAGCGCCCGTGAGTAGCTGCGAATCAGCTTTTGATCATCGATTTGGTGGTCAAAAAGCAGTCGAGATGTACTGGTAGTGCCTTCCCCAGCATCAAATTGGACGCGCTCAATAAACCGCAGGCTATTACGCTCGCTCAAATCCCGTTGATAAGTGAACTTAACACCCGGCTTTGGCCCGTTAGAACCGACACCCAAGGTGAGCTTAAAGTCGACGTCAGAGTCTTCAAACCGGTTAACTTTTAATTCCAGGGCAACCCGAGACTGTGACTCATCTTGCTCGCCGTTGATGTCGTTGAGCGGGTCATCGCCTTGAAACACCAAATCAAGCCGCTTGGAAATTTGCGGCAGATTGACCTTACCACCCAGTCGAAAACGGACATCATTACCGAGACGCTCATCCCACTCATTGCTGACACGAAGCCGTAACCGCGAATAGGCCTCAGTATCCTCAGAGTCACCTCCACCAAAATACGCGTCAAACCATTGGGTGAGGTCATCAGCCCTCTCAGTGACAAGACCATGTCCAGTATCCATCCATGAAGTGCCCTCGAAAAGTGCCTCTTCATCGGATTCGACACTCTGATCCAACAGGGCTTCATCCTCCACTTGGTTGGATGTGGCATTGGGCTTCGACGCCGTTACTTCAGGGGCCGTGGTTTCCACGACCCGAACTTGTGTGGGCGCTTCTGCGGGTGCATCTGCGGTCAGACCAGCATCTTCCCCGGACGGGGTTTGAGCCCAGGCGGGCAGCGCCATCGTTAACGCAATGGCGCACAAAAATCGAACACAACCTTTTTGAGCGTAGCTGTGCTGACAACTATTTTGCATAAACGTTGATTCCATAGTGCTAAATTCACTGACCTAGACGCCACCCCCCGCTAGAATACCTCCTTTCCTACGCCACTACGTTTATCTATTTATGAAATTTTTTGCCATATTACAGTCGCTACTCCCACAACATCATCTATCTCGAGCGGCGGGGTGGTTAGGCCACCTCCAGGGTCCAAACTGGCTGAAGACGACACTAATCAAAGCTTTTATGAACAGCTATGGCATTTCTTTAAAGGATGCAGAGATTGAGAAACCCGAGGATTACGCCCATTTTAACGCGTTCTTTACTCGAGCCTTAAAAACGGACGCGCGCCCTCTCGCCAACAGTCGATTTGTAATGCCCGCAGACGGTGAGCTCAGTCAACGAGGAGCAATAGCCGAGGGCGCTATGATTCAGGCTAAAGGTCGGCATTACACCGCAACAGCCCTGTTGGGCGGCGATGCTGTAGCAGCGCAAGCCTTTCAGGACGGCAGCTTCGCCACCATTTATTTGTCACCCCGCGATTACCATCGAATTCACATGCCCACGACAGGGACACTTCGACGAACCTGTTACGTTCCCGGCGATTTGTTTGCCGTTAATAAAAGCACCGCTCAAACCGTTGACCAGCTGTTTGCTCGGAATGAGCGGCTGGTGTGCCATTTTGATACTGCCGATGGGCCACTTGCCGTGGTGCTCGTGGGTGCCATCATCGTTGCCGGCATAGAAACGGTTTGGGGCGGCGTAGAGGCCCCCTCCCCTGACGCGATAAGAGAGACCCTCTGGAGCGACGATCATGCGCCGACATTTGCGGCGGGAGACGAGATAGGTCGCTTCTTTTTGGGCTCCACGGTCATCGTAATGGCCTCAAGCGCACTGAATTGGGCTGCGGAGGCGGGGGCCGCTGTCAGGGTCAAGGCAGAGCTCGCAGACTAAATCTGCCTTTACAGATTTTCCTCAGCAAACGCCGCCAGCCTCGACCGCAGGATGCCGTTGATGAACATAGTGCCGGCGTGGGGGTAGGCTTTTACCCGCTCTACGAGGTAGGTCAACCCTGAAGTGAGAGGGGAGATATATTTATTATCGATTTGCGCCAGATTACCCAACACGACAATTTGCGAGTCTGCGCCCACCCGGCTAATGATCGACTTCAACTGAAACTGAGTCAGGCCTTGAGCCTCGTCAATAATGATATAGGCGTTGTTAAACGATCGGCCGCGCATAAAATTTAATGACTTGAACTGAATATTCGCACGCTCTTTTACGTAATCAATACTGCCATTTGCGCACTCATCGGTGCCATGCAATATTTCCAGATTGTCCTCAAAAGCGGCCAACCACGGTGCCATTTTCTCCTCTTCAGTTCCCGGTAGAAAACCAATCTCCTCGGCGATAGGCGGGGTTGATCTTGCCAAAATCAACTTGGAAAATTTACGCTGCTCGAGAATAGCGTGAAGACCGTAGGCGAGGGCGAGTAGTGTTTTGCCCGAGCCCGCAGGGCCCGTAAGAACCGTCATATCAATGTCGCCATCGTCCAACAGGCGCATCGCCATCGCCTGCTCCAAATTCCTTGGCGCTAGCCCCCAAAAACGCTGATTCATGAGGTTATCCCGGCTGTCCACGCGCAGATAAACGAACTCGTCGTCTATTTTGACCACATAAGCCAGAAACTTTTCATCATCGTAGACAAATTGACAGGGATACGCGTTGGGCAGCGCTGCCTTTGCAAGCCGATGCAGGGTGACATTGTCCTCACGGATCGTATCCACCTCGGCAATGGTTGACCAAAAATCCCCACTGACGTGCTCGTAGCCCGTTGAGAGCAAATCGATATCGTCCAAGACGCGATCATGGCGGTAGTCCTCGACGTTATTAAGCCCAGACCCCTTGGCCTTAATCCGCATGTTGATATCTTTAGTCACCAAGCACACCACTGCCTCTGGTTGCTCAGATTGCAGCTTTAACGCGACATTAATAATACGATTGTCATTGGCCTGATCCTGTGTCGCATTGAGAAACGGCACCACCCCGTCTTCTTGGATCAGCTGATCAGGGTAAATGGCAAGCGTGCCCAATGGCCCATTGAAATTTGAGCCGGGAATCTCAACCCCTGCTTGTGTTGCCCCAGGGCTTGCGCCGCCTACTATCTTTTCAATCATCCCAATGGCGATGCGCGCCTCTCGGCTAACCGTTTTATCCCGCCGATCCTTGATATGGTCGAGTTCCTCAAGAACGGTCATTGGAATGACCACGTGGTGCTCCATAAAGGCGGCAACCGCTGTGGGGTCGTGAAGGAGTACATTGGTGTCGAGTACGTAGGTTTTGCGGCCCGATGAGGCCGTATCAAGGTTTTCGTCATGACAAGCAGCATTAATCGCTTCCATAGGAAGACTCCTTAGCATTAGAAATTTGATCGAAAGTAGTGGTCTTATTCAGGTGGGCGTTAGTGGTAAAGCCCTGCCCGTCTTCAGGAGGTTGCGACGTTGTCTTGAACTGTTTGCTGTGGGGATCCCACCGTGGATCAGCTCGTTTTATCAAACAATATCCGCCCTACTCATTTATTTTCGGCCTGGTACCAGTAAAGCTCTCGACGTGCCCACTGTCAACGGAGACAGTAATTTAACGCTAAGAAGTCCGTCAGACGCTGACAGCAGACGGAAATTTCGCTAGCATTCACGCCTACTTTGAATCCGGCCACTGATGCCCGATTCGTCTTTGCTGACAGCTGCGATATCCGGGAGCCCCAAAAGGCCATGCTGAACAACGACGCCATGGCCCAATTGAAGGGCCTGAAACAGCAGATTGAGGCTGAAAAAGAATACGTCGACGCCACGGTCAAAGGCACACAAAATCGCTACGGTTTCGCTGTGGTTGACGACGGCCGCGAAATCTTNNCCGGGCGACAAAGTGCGCATCTGCATTCGCCCCGCTACTCAAAAGGGCAAAAGCGGCAAAAAGAATCAGGAAGGACGAACCGTAGCGGACATCGAGCGGCTTATTGCCAGTACGCTGGATCGCTTTGTTGGAACCTTAGTGGTGAAAGGAAAGGCGGTCTTTGTTGAGCCTGACCTCCACGATATGAAGCGCTGGTTGTTTATTCCCCCTCATGCCCGCAACGGCGCGAAACCCGGGGACAAGGTTGAATGCGCACTGATGCGCCACCCCATCAAGGACGGCAAACCCTCCGCTAAAGTTCTCGCGGTGTTCGGTTCTCAGGGTTCCCCAGGCTTAGAAAATCGCTACTGTGCAGCGAGGGCCGGTCTCGCCTGGGCTTGGAACGAGAGAGACACGGCTGCCTGGGTCAAGTTTGCCGAGGGGCGCAGCCCCCTGGCTGATCCAGAACGTGTGGATCTGAGCCATCTGAATTTCGTCTCAATTGACGCTGCGCGAACACAAGATATCGATGATGCCCTGTACGCCGAGGTCACCAGCGAGGGCTGGGTGCTTTACGTCGCCGTCGCTGACCCTACCGCCTATCTAGATGGGCTTGAAGGGCTAGACGAGACGCTGACCTCACGCGCGACCTCGACGTATTTTCACGGCGACGTGTTACCGATGCTTCCCGAGGCCATTGGCAGAGATTTTTGTGCGCTGGCGGAAGGAGAAGTTCGACCCTCGCTGGTCTGTAAAATCAACGTCAGCGACGCGGGTAACGTCGGCAGCTACGAATTTATTCAGGCAAAAATCCAATCCAAAGCCAAGCTCACCTACGCCGCGGTTGATCGTTATGTGACCGGCCACAATGATCAGTTGATTGCTTGGTCAAATCCGCTAGAGGCTTTAGTGCAGGCCTACCGCGCGCTTCGTCATCATCGTGAAAATCACGAGTTGGTCATGGAGGATCGCACAGAGTATCGATGGCAACTCAATGATGAACGTCAAATCGGCAACATTGAAACCTCAGAAAAGCTTGCCTCACAGCATCTGGTGGAGGAATGCATGATTGCGGCGAATAGAAGCGCTGCGCACTTTTTAGCTATGGCAGAAGCAACCGGTCCCTTTGTGGTTCATCCGGGATTCCGCAAAGATCGAGCGAGCGAGACCGAAGAGTTTTTGAAGCGCTACCTCCCAGAACTAGCCGACATATCAACGCATACAGTCGCGGGTTATCAGCAAGTTTTTACTGCCCTGAACGCAACGCATCCACTCCCCTTACGCGGCATGGTAAACCGGCTGCTGACCCGGGCCGTCTTTAGCACCTCACCGGCGGAGCATATGGGAATGGCCTTGAATGCCTACACCAACTTCACCTCACCGCTGCGTAAATACGTCGATTTTTTAACCCACCGACAAATTAAAAAAGTTCTTGCGGGAGAGCCGGGTGACACCGTGACAGATCTGCAGCTGCAAAATACCGCGGCAGCGATAGCCCGTGGCCGAAGTGCCACACAGGCCGCCGAGCGATGGCTCACTGGTAATTACCTTGATCGCTGCAAACTGGCAGAGAAAACGCGGTACGCGGGGGAAGTGGCCCACGTTACCAGCGCAGGATTCACTGTGCGGCTGGCGGACTTGGGGCTTGAAGGGCAAGTAGATTTACGTAAGGACCCTGAAAAATTCAGTTTTGATAAATGGACCGCGAGCTTGACGTCTTCTACTCGCAAGCTGCAGCTGGGACAGACCGTAGAGGTTGACTACCAAAGCACGCCAGATGCCGGCAGCGGCGCGGCACCTCAGTTTAACCTCGCTCCCGGATGTGCGCTAAAGCCACCCAAGGAATGAGTTAAAGCCTCTAATTTTGAGGCGCCATTTTTTACAATCCGACAGTCCCACCCAAGCCTTGAAGGAGCTCAAGATGAGCGCATGGTTACCCATAAAATCTTTATTTTCTGACTCCGACTTTATCGGCCAGTCAGTGACGGTTAAAGGTTGGCTACGCAGCAAGCGCGATTCTAAGGCAGGCATCTCATTTCTCGCGATCCACGACGGCACGTGCTTCGACCCCATTCAAGCGGTGGTCCCTAACACCCTGTCGAACTATGACCAGGAGGTTTTGCTGCTTGCCACAGGATGCGCGGTTGAGGTCTCCGGGGAGTTAGTAGTTTCTGAGGGCAAAGGGCAAGCCGTAGAGATTCAAGCGACGGCGGTTACCGTTGTGGGGTGGGTTGATGACCCTGAGAGTTACCCTATTGCCAAAAAGAGACACACTTTTGAATATCTTCGGACACAGGCGCATTTACGAACTCGCACCAATACTTTTGGCGCCATAACGCGGGTCAGACATGTCTTGGCGAGAGCCATACATGAATATTTTCATCGCCAAGACTTCTACTGGGTCAATACGCCCATCATTACGGCGAGCGATTGCGAAGGCGCCGGAGAGCTCTTTCGAGTTAGCACATTGGATTACGCCAATCTGCCCCGCAACCCCGATGGTAGCGTCGATCACAGTCAGGACTTTTTCGGCAGCGAGGCCTTCCTAACGGTTTCTGGCCAGCTCGCGGTTGAATCACACTGCTTATCGATGTCTCGGGTTTATACCTTTGGCCCAACATTTAGAGCTGAAAACTCAAATACCACGCGACACCTTGCGGAGTTTTGGATGGTAGAACCAGAGATCGCTTTTGCTGATCTCGACGACAATGCTGCTCTCGCAGAGGGTTTGCTGCGTCATGTTATTGCTGAAGTGCTGGAACACTGCGCCGATGACATGGCTTTTTTCCAACAGCGAATTGATAAAACGGTACTGCAGCGCCTTCAGGGTATTGTCGATTCAAACTTCGAGCGAATGAGCTATTCAGAAGCGATCACCATTCTCGAAAATTGTGGTGAATCTTTTGAATTTCCGGTGCACTGGGGCGTTGACATGGCCTCAGAACACGAGCGTTACCTCGCGGAGAAGCATGTAGGTAAGCCCATTGTTGTCACCGACTACCCCAGTGATATTAAAGCGTTCTACATGCGACTCAATGACGATGGCAAGACCGTAGCGGCAATGGATGTATTGGCTCCGGGTATCGGTGAAATCATTGGTGGCAGCCAACGGGAAGAGCGTTTAGATGTGTTGGAGGGCCGCATGGATAAAGCTGTCCTTGAAGACTTGTGGTGGTACCGAGATCTGCGCCGGTATGGCACCGTACCTCACGCCGGCTTTGGTTTAGGCTTTGAGCGATTACTGGCCTACATCACGGGCATGGAAAACGTTCGCGACGTCATTCCCTTTCCCCGCACTCCGGGACACGCCGACTTTTAACACCCGTCGGTGCCCAAGGAACCCACCGGTCACTGTCAAGTTATTAACTTGTGCCCCCGAATCGGTCAAGGGTTCCGCCAACGCACTGCATGCGTCCCGCCCTACCGCTTAGCTGTTTGGTCAGACGAACCCCCCAGTAGTCAGCCCCGACGGCGCTTTTTGACCCCCTTTTCAAGGGCTTGATGAAGCGCAATATAGGACTGGGTGAGTTTGTGGCTGGGTGCAAGGTGAACGAGGGGCCGCATTTCATGATGGGACTCCCGCATCTTGACCGAACTGCTGAGGAAACTGTCGATGACGGGGAAACCCTCAGACTGCAGTTCGGCCACCAGTTCTCCAGGGAGTCGCGCTTGGCCATTAAACTGATTAATCACAATGCCCTCCAACGTAAGCTCGGGATTGTGATCTTCCTGCAGCTCTTCAATGTTCAACATCAATTCGTAAAGGCTCTGACGGGCAAAGGAATCACAATCAAAGGGAACCAGTACCCGATGAGCAGCGATTAGCGCTGACTTTGAATAAAAATTGAAGTTGGGTGGGGTGTCGATGTAAATGCGATCGTACTCTTCGTCAAGTTTGTTCAGAGCGTCTCGCAATTTATAAATCTTGTAACGCGCCTCCAGTTCTTTCTCTATCTCGGCGAGATATGGGCTTGAGGGCAGCAGGAACAGGTTCTCAAAGGGCGTCTCCCAAACAAAGGAATCTGGGTTTTTGCGCATATTGCGCGATCCCACGGTTTGTTTAAACAAACCCGCCACACCCTGAGCCTCAGCCGGGTACTGCTCTGCATCGACAGAGCCAATCAGGTAGTGGGTTGAGTTCCCCTGTACATCGAGATCTATAACCAGGGTCCGCAGGCCTTGACTGGCGCTGATGGCCGCTAAATTGCAGGTAATCGAGGTTTTACCCACCCCCCCTTTCTGATTAAAAACTACGCGATGCATGGGTACTCCAAAGTAAAAAAATCTATGGGCGGTAGTGTAGACGATCTATCGCATTTCGGCCTTAAGAGCCCGTGATAGTTCGTGGGTTTCACAGGCTCAGCAGGTTATCCTTGAGCCCTTAAGGAGACATCACTATGGATACACCCAGCATTGCCTTACTGCTTACTGGCAACGAACTCATGTCCGGCGACACTGTGGACAGTAATTCCGCCATGATCGCCATCCGGCTAGGTGAGCACGGCCTTGAGGTCGGTGAAAAATGCACCGTTGGCGATGATCCGACATTGCTGCAAAGCGCACTCGCCCGCCTCACCGCTGACTACCCCGCGGTCATAGTCAACGGCGGTCTGGGGCCTACACGCGACGACTTAACGAGCGAGGTCATCGCTGCTCTCAGTGGCGTTGAACTTATTGAAGATCCCGACGCCCTTGCCCACGTAGAGGACTGGTGCGCGCGACGACGAATTGCACCCAATCCAGCAAATCTTAAACAAGCCTTTGTACCGGAGGGCTGCGAGCTCATTCACAACCCCTCGGGCAGTGCCTTGGGATTCGCCATCGACATCAACGACTGTTTAGTCCTTACCACACCGGGGGTGCCCAGTGAGTTGGAAGCCATGTTGCCGGCGCTAACCTCACACCTTAAAGCTCGTATTGGGGGTGAAGCCCGTCAAATCCTTCGTCTACAGACCTTTGGTATTGGCGAGTCCTCGGTCGAGGAGCGCATCAAAAAATACGCTGACCGCTGGCCCAGTGACGTCACCTTGGGGTTTCGAGCTGGCATGCCACAGCTCGAACTCAAGCTCAGTGTTCCCAGTGCTGCAAAGTTGCCTGCACAAAAGGCCGCCCTAGCGCTCCTTGAGGAAGATTTTGGTGATCACATATTGGGCACAGGAAGTGCGCGGCTGGCCGAGAAGCTACAGTCTGTTCTCCGAGACCAGGGCAAAACTATGACCAGCGCCGAGTCCTGCACCGGCGGTTTGATCGCGTCAATGATGGTCAGAGAACCTGGGTCATCCGCCGTATTGGGTACCGGCTTTGTTACCTATGCCAATGAGGCAAAGCGCGATCAGTTAGGGGTTGCCCCAACCACTTTGAAAGAGCATGGCGCCGTTAGTGAGGCCGTGGTCAAAGAAATGTTACTGGGCGCACTGCAACGCTCAGGGGCTAACATAGGCGTCGCCGTATCGGGTATCGCCGGTCCGGGAGGAGGTACCGAGGATAAGCCTGTAGGCACTGTCTGGATTGCCTGGGGAACTGAAGAGGATCTGCGCACCCATATGACGGTGGTCTCGGGCTCACGAACGTTGTTTCAAAATATTATCGCCGCCGCCTGTCTTGACCTTATGCGCAGACACCTTCTAGAACTGCCGCCGCTCCCCCATTATTTCGCCCGCCAAGCCTGAACCCAAATATCGCACCCGATCATAGAAGCCAACTCCATAACCCGTAGGTCAGGGCTGCAGACGCTGAATGCTCCAGCCGCTGCCCGTGTGCTCGTACCGGAAGCGGTCGTGTAAGCGGTGCTCGCCTCCCTGCCAAAATTCAATTTGCTCAGGGATCAATCGGTACCCACCCCAATGAGGGGGGCGCGGAATAAGGTCGTTACCAAAACGCTGCTCAACCGACTGATACTGGTTTATCAGCGTGTCACGGTCAGCAACGGGCTGGCTTTGACTGGAGGCCCAAGCGCCCAACTGACTTGCACGAGGCCGACTCGCAAAGTACCGGTCGCTTTCTTCATCGCTTATTTTTTTGATGAATCCACTCGCAGAGACTTGCCGGTCAAGCTCGTGCCAGGGAAATAGCATCGCACCTCGATGATCATCGGCTAGGGCGCGCGCTTTGTTGCTTTCATAATTGGTGAAAAAAACGAAACCACCTTCACTGACGCCCTTCAAAAGCACGATTCTTTGCCACAGGTTGCCCGCGGGCTCCTGCGTCGCCAGGGAAACCGCCGTGGGGTCCTTTAGCTCGGCCGCAATCGCCTGAGCCTGCCATTTTTCAAACAGCTCAAACGGGTCGTCGGTTAAGTTTTCGCGACGTAAACCGCCTAACACATAGTTGCGCCGATGTTCTTCGTAGTTCATGTTCAGGTACACTCGTTTAGCTCTAACAGATACAGTGTAACCCGCTTGCTGAGCGAGATAGATAAGACTGGTTTTCACAGAAATTACGCGTTAGCTTTTTTTGCCCCCAAAAAATGGACTGTCCCGATGTTTGACCGATTCAAAATTGCCGCATTGAGCACCCTGCTGTTTTTAGGCACCGCAGAAATCCAGTCAGCCGAGGTGGTCTCCAGCGAGGCACCCCTGATCGATTTTCGTAGTCGCTTTGTACCCATGGCCGCGGACGGCAATATGGTGGTGGGCCCAGAGCGGTTTGCCAGTGAAGCGGGCCTAACCATGCTCAGTCAGGGCGGCAATGCTGTCGACGCTGCAGTCGCCACCGGCTTCGCGCTAGCGGTGACTTTGCCTAGAGCCGGCAATATCGGCGGCGGTGGCTTTATGTTGGTGCATCTCGCTGCTGAAAATCGCAACGTATTTATTGATTACCGGGAGATGGCACCCGCCGCGGCAACTCGAGACATGTTCCTGACACCCGAGGGCAAAGTCGACAAGCGCCGCGCCTACTTTAGTCATCAAGCTTCCGGTGTACCTGGAACCGTCGCGGGGCTTATTCACGCCCTCGAAGAATATGGGACTCTGCCCCTTGCCACCGTGATTCAGCCCGCGATCGATCTCGCCGCAAACGGCTTCGTCATGGACATTACACTGCACCAAAATATCAGTGCTCGTGCCGAACGGCTGGCCCAAGATCCTGAAACAAAGAAAATTTTTTTGGGGAACGATGGTAAGGCTCCCGCCATTGGCAGTCTCTTCAAGCAACCCGATCTCGCCGCCACACTGCAGCGAATCGCCGACAATGGCCGAGATGGCTTTTATGCAGGGCCAACGGCCGAATTAATCGCCAAGGATATGGCTGCTAACGACGGGCTAATTACCCAAGAGGATCTCGCTAACTACGTTGCTGTAGAGCGCGCCCCCGTTACCGGCCAATTCAAGGATTACGCAATTGTCTCGGCCCCCCCGCCCTCATCTGGCGGCATTCATGTTATCCAAATGCTCAACATTCTCGAGCCCTATCCTCTAGAGACCTGGGGCCATAATTCGGCTCAGTATCTACACCACGTAATTGAGGCGATGAAGCTGGCTTATGCCGATCGGAGCGAGCACTTGGGTGATCCTGAGCGCATGGAAGCTCCGATCGACTTTTTGTTAGCAAAAGATTACGCAAGCAAGCGACGAGGACTTATAAACTCAGACTCTGCCACGCCCTCTGCGGAAATCGCCCCCGGGGTCATGCCCACCCCCGAAAGCCCCGACACCACCCACTATTCGGTCGCCGACAGCGCTGGCAATGTCGTGAGTAACACTTACACCCTAAACTTTAGTTTCGGCTCGCACATCACCATTCCCGGAACAGGGATTTTGATGAATAACGAAATGGACGATTTTGCCGCTAGGCCCGGTTTTCCCAATGCTTACGGTTTAGTGCAGGGTGAGAAAAATGCCGTAGCACCGGGTCGCAGACCCTTGTCATCAATGACGCCAACTCTGGTCTTTCGTAACGGCGAGCCTTGGCTTGCGACCGGAAGCCCTGGGGGATCGCTCATTATCACAGCCGTCATGCAAACCATTCTTAACGCCATGACTTTTGATATGAATATCGCCGAAGCCGCCGCAGCGCCTCGAGTGCACCACCAATGGATGCCTGATCGGGTGTTAATTGAACCCGGTATCAGTCAAGACACCCTCAACATTCTCAAGGGGATGGGCCACAACATTGAGTCAACCCGACGGACGTTGGGACGCACGAATTCTATTCAACTGGATGGTCCCTGGCGCTACGGGTACTCTGACTTGCGCAGACCTGGAGGCCATGTCGCTCGGTGAATAGCCCAAAGGGCAACTACTGAGCTTACTTCGGTCGCGTCTCCCAGCCCTCGGGGAGTTTGACCTTCATTGTTTGCCTAGCCAGCGCCACTAAAGCACCGTTGGAATCCCAAAGGTCTGCATCAGACTCGACCAGAGACTGTGTTAGGTGGCGGGAGCGCATACGCCCCAGTATTGGCCCCGGTGCCGGCTTGGCACGGCACTGTACTGTGAGCTCGATTGTGGGCACCCAACCAAAGGGGCCAAACAACGTAAAAGGCGGGGGCGGCATAATGTCGGCGAACATGGCCAAGTCCAGCGTATCGCAAGGGCTTTCATCCCGGTGTTGTAACCAAGCGACAAACTCCCCCGTGCTCGAAGCAATCCCTTTTTCAAAGACTTCTTGACCGTGGATGAGCCGCATATCAATGCGGTCATGAATCTCGAGATGTTGCGCGCTCATTCCCTCAGTTTCTGAAAAGGGGGGCACAACTGGGGGCTCGCTATTTAACCAAGTTTCGCCGTTTAAGCGCTCATTGTCGGTATATGCCGCAGTAGCACGAACCTTGAGCTCACCCTCTTGATACAAACTGGCGGAGCCAAAGCTAGTGCCTCGCCCCTCACGCAGGATCTCGACCTCGATTTCACAAGGTCCCAGCTGGCAGGGGGCTAAATAGAAAGCATTAATAGATAAAGGGTCTTTGTGGGGCAGTGCCTCGCGCAGGGAACGGGCGATCACAGCCAGCACATAGCCCCCATTCATGGTGGAGCCTATGCGCCACCCCCGCTGAAACTCTGACTGCCAGCGACTGTCCGACAAACGACTCACTGCGGTATCGCGCTCAAATTGTCCCAAAACCACTCTCTCTGCTAGATTTAAAGGGGTGCTCCGACAAGGGCTGTGAAGCGTAAAGCAATTATACGGATCAAAGACGCAATGCGCTCACCTAATGATGGGTAGCTCACCCGCCATCATTGGGGTAGGCCATAACTTAAAGAGGCGACGATCATGCTGCAGCATGCCAAGCCATCACAATATCAACACCTGCTGTTACTCGCGCTGTTTGTAACGGCAACGCCTATGGCAAATGCAGAGCCATCAAACGCTACTGCACTGTCTTCAACGGCGTCGCCCGAACCGCTGACGCAAGCAGTACCGCAGACGCAGGATGCGCCATCAACTGGCACCCCCAATCCCCCAACCATGGCGAACGAAGCCGATAACGGGGTTCAGCCCTCGGTTAGCGAAAACGAGGCCAGTGTCGTGCAAAGCAGCGCGACCGACGAGGCAGCGGCTTTGGTTATCGATATGAGTGGAAAACTCGACAGCGCTCCCACGCCAGCGGCAGTATTGGCGCCCGAGTCGCGACTGGTAGAGGAATATCGCGAAGCTATTCGGCAGGCAGAGCTCGCAGGCGGCGCTTACGCCCCGGCACTTACGGAGCATTTGGTAGGCCTAGGCACCACCCTGCAGCAACTAAAACGTCATGCGGAGGCGGTGGAGGTATTTAAACGCGGTGTTCAACTGGCGCGCATCAATTCAGGCCTCTATAGCGCCGAACAGCTGACGCTGCTGCGGGGTGAGATCTTAAGCCACATGGCACTGGGGGATTTCGCCCTCGTCGATGAGCGCCAGCGTTATCTCTACCGCGTTGAACGCCGCGCTTTAACGAGCCCTGCGGATTCGTCTCAAGCGCTACTGCGGCAAGCACAGTGGCAGCGGCAGGCCTACCTTTTAGAGATTGGAGACCCCGAAACTCAGGCGGGAAGATTAATGCTTAGCTGGGATCTCTATCGCATGGCGCTTAACGAAACTATCGACACCTATGGGGATCGATCGCTGGCGTTGAAAATCCCCCTGACGGGCATGATGGAAACCCAATACCTCTTTGCAGGTTACCGAGCCTTTTCACCGACTAGGAGCTCATCGAGTAGCGCTGACGATAATTTGGTACCCCTCAACAATGACTCCTACCGTCGTGGAGAATCGGTGCTCAAGGCAATTCTCGAGGTCAACGTCATCAATAATTTGGGAGCTGAGCAAACTATCGACGACACCATTGCCCTTGGCGATTGGGCTTGGTGGTTTGGCAAGTTCAACCGAGCGCAGGTCTATTATAGTGAAGCACTGGGTCTCATTGAGGCTATACCAGAGGAAGAGCGCAGCGCTAGGGTGGTCAATCTGTTTAGCCAACCCACCGCCTTACCATTGCTTGCAGGCAATGCCCCACTCCCTCAACACGAAACCCGAGAAGATGGCACACTGGTCATAGGCTTTGATATTTCGGGTACGGGCAGAGTCACTAATTTGGAACGACTGCGAGAACCCGAGGTCGAAGAAGAGAAGGCTATACGGCGACTGGTACGCGCTTTGAAAAATACGCGATTCCGACCGCCATTCGCCGATGGTATGCCGGTAGCTCAAGAGGGCCTTGTTTGGTCCTTTGAACCCGTATCATGGCGGGGTTTGGCGCCATCGGTTACCGCCGCGTCGACAACTGAGACAGGGGAATAAGATCGGCATGATGCAGCGAGTCATTCATAAGAGTATCGGGGTAGTCAGCGTTGTAAGCGCCGTTTTACTGCTCAGTGGCTGTCCAAGCGCAAGCACCCCAACCAAGCCTTCGACGCCTTCGCCACCTAGCGCATCAACGCCACCGCCTAGCTCAAGCTCCAGCTCAAGTTCTAGCTCGAGTAGCAGTTCAAGTTCTAGCTCGAGTAGNNAGCTCGAGTAGCAGCTCAAGTTCAAGCCCGAGCAGCAGCTCAAGCCCAAGTAGTAGCTCAAATTCGAGCAACAGTGCCAGCTCAAGCCCCCCGAGCCCGACTCAGGGCGCCTCATCGCCTTCGGGGGACGCCGGTAGCACCCAACCCGGCAGCGACAGCTTTCCTCAACCTGCCGGCGACAATTCAGGATCAGGGGACGCCGCCATGCCCGGCGATACCGTTTCGGGAGAGGCAGCACAAGGGAACGCCACTGAGCCAGGGTTCGGCGATACTCCGGGGCAAGAGGCCCTACCGGATATGCGCGACGTACTGCCAACATTTGATGAAAGTTATGGCGACGCGTCAGGGCAAGCAGAGGGTCAGTCTGAAACTCAGGGCACGGGGGATGCCTCGGGAGATGACGAGGGGCAAGGTAATCCCTCAGGCAATTCGCAAGGATCTACTTATGGCCAGCGTCCTGCCGCTCAAGGCACCCGAGCCGAAGGCGGCATGGAGGGCATGTCTGGGGTCGATGGAACCCTTACCACCATGGAGCAGGTCGCTATACTGGATCGGCAGCTCGAGCAGAGCACCAGCGATTTCGACGCATTAATTCTAGAAGAGCAGCAGCGCCAACGAGAAATGGAGCGCAGTAGGCAACCAACAACCACACAACAGCCCGAACCTGCAGGTCCGGGAACCTCCGGTCGGTCGCCCTATCAAGATGATGTTGCCATGGGCGACGGCGGCGGGATTGGCGGCGGACTGGGAGGTGCCAGCGGCGGTGGCGCGCCCCCCGAAAATCCTGCTATTTATAAACCCCCAGTCGACATTCCCGACGGTGCCGACGATGATGTCGTGGCACGACAACTTCGCGAAGCAGCAATGCGAGAGCCCGACTCCGAAGTTAGAGAGAGACTCTGGAATGAATACCGTAAATACAAAGGCCTAGAGGTACCTGAGGCATGATTGCACGGGCCATATTGTTGCTGTTGGCGGTCATGCTAACGGGCTGCGTCAATCAAACCGTAAAAAGCACCTCGGTGCCGCCCTTAGCACAGCCCCCCCAGCCCATCCCAGATGCTCAGGTGTTGGATGTTGGGGTCGCAATTCTTGATCCTGGCATCGGCGAACTTCAAGACGACGAACGGGTTTATCCGGAAATCCGCCGTGCTGAAGCCACTTTTATCGCGAGAGAACTGACTACTACCCTCGAGGAAGTAGGCGCTTGGGGTGCAGTACGCGTGGTCCCCGATACCAGTCAATTTACGGATTTATTGGTGACTGGAAAAATACTGCACAGTGACGGCGAGCACTTGGAGTTGGCTGTCAAAGTAACGGATGCTCGCGGGACACCATGGATCGAAAAAACTTACGAGGGAGTCACCAGTCGCTATGCCTACGAAAATCGGGCAACCGCTGATCGCGACCCCTTTTTGCTGGTGTATCGGCAAATAGCCAACGATATGTTGGTCGTTTTCAATCGCACATCAGCACAGGAACGTATCGCTATTCGGCAAGTGGCGGAACTGCGCTTTGCCAGAACATTTGCTCAAGACGCGTTTCAGGACTACCTAGCTCAGGACAAAAACGGCATTTATAACATCCAAAGACTACCCGCAGAAAATGATCCCATGCTGGAACGCGTGCGGAATTTACGACAGCGTAACTATATATTTGTCGACACCCTGCAGGGCTATTACACCGGCTTTGCCGAAGATATGTATACGCCCTATCAAGAGTGGCGCAAATTAAGTTACGACGAGGTGGTGGCCCAACGGGAGCTTCAGAGTGAAGCTAACCAACGTCTCATCGCAGGTGCAGCGGCAGTTATCGCTGGCATTGCCGCTCAGGGGTCTAGCAGTGACTACGCGAATACAGCCGGGGTAGTTGGCATTGCGGGAGGCGCCTACTTACTAAAAAGCGGTTTAGAAAAGCGCGCCGAATCGAGTATTCATTCGCTGGCTATTGAAGAGTTGGGACAGTCTTTGTCGGCAGAGATCACACCCAGAGTGATTGAGCTAGAAGACCGAACGGTGCGTCTCTCTGGCAATGTTGAAGACCAATATGGCCAATGGAGGGAGCTCATGGCCGACATCTACGCGACTGAAATCGGGGCGTTGGACATGCCCGATGATCAGGCTACCGATCTGGCACCTGACAACTCTGAAACCGACTGACGTCGCCGTTAACGATACTATGAGTGATTCCCATGAACAGCCCCTGAAGGCCGCCGCTTTCAGCCCCCAAGCAGCTACGCCGGAGGGGTTGGCCGAGGCGGAGCATGGGCGACCCAAGTGGCTAATACCCGCTGCTATCGCTTTATTCATTGCGGCCATCGTGGTCTTCGTCGTCTTACCCAGCGTGATTTCAACCGACAACCC
>ENA-UZWU01012644-UZWU01012644.1-metagenome-genome-assembly--contig:-Day-4--1m-contig-12644_pt1 | contig 20699 bp, 18 predicted proteins | sample MGYA00260345_ERZ794905 | MGnify/ENA metagenome assembly ERZ794905
TGTGGACGACTTTGAACGCAATCGAAACGAGGTAATTTATAGCTATCAAAACAACAGAAATCCTTTTATAGACCATCCCAACTTGGTGAATCATATCTGGGGAACTCAACAAAGTGTTCCTTGGAACAGCACTTTGTCTTTGGATTCAAAACATTTTATAAATTCAAATTTGTATCCCAATCCCACCCAAAATGGCACAGTAACTTTAGCTACTAAACACAATTTTATTCAGGCCACTGTATTTTCGGTTTCGGGCAACTTTATCAGCAAACAGCCATTGACAGGAATTCTGAAAACCATTCATTTGCCCAAAAATCCAGGANNTTTATTTTGTAAAACTTACCGACACCAACCATAAGCAACGAATTCAAAAAGTAGCGGTAGGGTTTTGAACCACAACTGTTATCAACAGCTGTTTATAAGTATTAATCACTATTAAAAATATAGTCATCTTAATTTTGTAATTTTATACCTGAAACGAATTTCGTAAGTCTCTGTTCCTATGTATAAAACTCTCGCTTTCCTTTACTGCTGCATGCTAAGTTCAGTAGCATTTGCCCAATCGTACTCCGTTCAAGGTGTTTTGTTGGATGACGCTNNTGATGGGCGTTTTTTAATAGAAGGCATTGCGTCCGGAACCTACACCATGAGCATTCAGCACCCAGAATATGCCGATTTTACCCTACTTATTGAACTCATTCAAGAAGACATCAATTTGGGAATATTGATACTGGAAAGCAATTACAGTTTAAATAACCTTGGAAATTTGATTAGTCTGAGCGAATCCGAATTGGGTGACGAAGAAAACGATTCTTATTCCTCTGCGGGACTGCTACAAGCATCCAAAGATTTGTTCCTCAATCGTGCTGCATTTGATTTCGGTCAAGTATTTTTTAGAGTTCGTGGCTACGATTCTGGCAATGGAGAACTCCTTATTAATGGTGTTCGCATGAACAAAATTGCAACAGGTCGTCCGCAATGGAACAACTGGGGCGGATTAAACGACGCTACGCGCAATCAAGTATTCTCAAACGGCTTAGAACTTTCCGACTACGGGTTTGGAGGAATTTCAGGAACTACAAACATCAACACTCTTGCCTCTGAATATAGATCAGGTACTCGAGTAACTAGTTCTACATCCAACAGATCCTACACAGGAAGATTAATGGCTACATATAATACTGGAGTTTTACCTTCGGGGTGGGCTGCCTCGTTGTCATCTTCACGAAGATGGGCAGAAGAAGGATTTATGGACGGTACATTATATGACGCATATTCTGTTTTTGGTGCGCTTTCTTACCAACCCAACGACTATCATCAAATCAATGCCACATTTATTTATGCCTATAATCGCAGAGGAAGTAGCAGCGCCATTACCGAAGAGGTATATGATTTGGCTGGAAGAAGCTACAATCCAAATTGGGGAGAACAAGACGGAAGTATTCGAAACTCAAGAGAGCGAAAAATTGCAGAGCCAATCGCTATGATTACGCATCAATACAACAAAGGAAAGGTGCAATTATCGTCCAGTTTTTCGTACCAAACGGGTCAGTATGGGAAATCGCGATTGGGGTACCAGAATGCACCCAATCCATATCCCAACTACTATCGCTACTTACCCTCATACAAGTTTAATGCAGGATCCCTAGAATACAATGTTGAAAATGCACAGTTAACCAAAGAACAATTTTTAGCCAATCCTCAGATTGATTGGACAACGCTATATCGTTTAAATCTAAACAATCAAGATCAACAAAGTGTATATGTTCTCTACGAAGACAGAAACGATGACACTCAAATAAGTTTTAGTTCAACATTGCAGCACAAAGTAGGTGATCGTCTTAAAATAATAGCAGGAATCAATGCCACTCACTTGGAGTCGGAAAACTTTGCTGAATTATCTGATTTGCTTGGAGGTTCTTTTTACAAAGACTTTGACTCTTTTAGCAATACGTCCAACAACCTTGGAGGAAATGATATCAAAAATGTAGGTGATCGTATTTCATACAACTATACTATCGACGCATCGGTTTATGATGGGTTTTTGCAAGCAGAATATACTTCGCAAAACGCCAAGTATTTTGCCAGCGGTTTTTATTCCAACACCGTTTACCAAAGAACTGGTTTGTATGACAACGAACTCTTTACCAATGCCTTAGGAAAAGGGGAAAAACTTACCTTTGATAATGTAGGATTTAAAGCAGGTTTGAATTACAACATGGGCGGAGGACACAACCTAAGTTTTCACACCGGATTTCTTACAAAAGCACCAAACTTAAGAAACGCTTATTCCAACGCAAGGACTAGCAACGACATCACTCCAGAAATTACCTCTGAAAAAATAATGTCGATCGATGCAAGCTATATCGTACAAACTCCTAAAGTAAAAGCACGACTGACTGGTTTTCACACACAATTTGTTGATGCTACGGAAGTCTCATTCTTTTATGCAGAAGGAATTAGTGGCGCATCGGTAACCCAAGATTTCTTTTCCGAAGCCCTGGTAGGTGTAAACAAAACCCACATGGGTCTAGAATTGGGAACCGAAGTGCAACTCAATGCTTCTTTTAAGGCAACGGCCGTAGCTGCCGTTGGTCAGTATACTTACTCGAACAATCCCGAAGTCTATTTGTCTTCAGACCAAATCAGCTCACGAAGTTTTGGCACTTCAGCGCTCACCGATTATCGAGTGGCCAATGGTCCACAACAGGCGTATTCGATTGGATTGGAATACCGGAGTCCAAAGTATTGGTGGACCAATTTGACTGCCAACCACTTGTCTCGTAATTATGCCGATGTATCGCCTATTACAAGAACACAAAATTTTTATATCAACCCTGAAAGTCCCAACGGCTCTCTTTTTCCTGACATTTCTGAAGATAAAACACGTGCTTTACTCCGCCAACATCGTCTCGACGATGTGTTTCTGCTCAATTTGACAGGCGGAAAATCTTGGCGATTGGAAGGAAATTACCTCAGTTTGTTTGTAAGCATCAACAATCTTTTAGATGCATTCTATCGAACTGGAGGGTACGAACAATCCCGAGCAGGAAATTACGAGCAACTTAGCCTCGACAACGCCAACGGAACGCCTTCGTTTGGCCCAAAATATTTTTACGGTTACGGAAGAACATATTTCATCAATCTAGCCTATAGTTTCTAAAAAAAATCCAATGAAAAACAGCAAACTCACTCAAAAATTTGTATTATTATTCGCTTTTGTTACTTTATTCTCTTGTGTTGAAGATAGTGATTACAGCATTCCCGATCAGGCAACCGCTTGTGTTGAAACTGACTTAACTGCCAACGCTACCATTGCTGAGGTCAAAGCCTTGTACGACGGTTCAATTGTCCAAATCGAAGAAGATATGGTCATTGAAGGATTTGTCGTGTCCAACGACCGATCCGGAAACTTTTTCAAAACGCTTCAATTTCAAGATGCAATTGAGAATCCAACCGAAGGGTTTCAAATCGACTTGGATGTTAGCGACTTGTACCTAATGTATCCCGTTGGAAGTCGTGTGCTTATTAGCGTTAAAGGCTTATATTTAGAAGACTACAACGGCGTTCTTAAATTGGGTGGAATTTATGAGCAAAGTAGCGGTTCTATTGCTGTTGGAAGACTGGATGCAGCCCGATGGAAAAACCATGTCTCAGGAACCTGTGATGAAATCAAAACAATTACGCCAACGACTACTTCCATTGCAGAAATCACAGATGCAATGATCAACACGCTTATTACCGTTCAAAATACACAAGTTGACGTTTCCAACCTTTGTCAAACATATGCAGTTGAGGGATCCAACACCAATATCAATCTTGTTGACTGTAATGATGACGAATTGTTAATGAGAAACAGTGGCTATGCCGATTTTTACAACCAAACACTTCCTAGCGGAAACGGAACCGTTACAGGAGTATTGGGTAAATTTGGAAGCGACTACCAATTATATATTCGTGACACTACAGACGTTACATTGAACGATACGCGCTGTGACGGAGTAGAATTTACCTGTTCAGCTCCCGAAGCAAACGCTACTATACAAGATGTAAAAGACACTTATGTAGATAATTTGGTGCAAATTTCAGAAAATCTGATTTTTGATGGAATTATTACTGCTAACGATTCAAGTGGAAATTTATACAAACTCGTTTACATTCAAGATGAAACAGGTGGTATTCGACTGCGTATCAATCAAACTCAATTGTATTTAAGAAATTACAAAGTAGGACAAAAAATCACTGTTGCTGCGAAAGACCTTTACATTGACGATTCCAGCGGTGAGTTGCACTTGGGTGGTTTGTACAATGGTAACATCGGAAACATGGAAGCAAGTGACGTTTACAAGCACGTTTTTATAGGAGATACCAATGAGCCCATTGCTCCTACCGAAATTAGTTTAGATGCATTGTCAGACGATTCTATAGGAATGCTTGTCAAAATCAGCGATGCGCAATTCAGTGATAGTGGAAATTTTGTAAATGACGGCGATTTCAACACCAACCGAATGCTTTCTGATTGTAGTGCCAATAAAATAATCGTTCGAACCAGTAAATATGCTACTTTTGCAGAAAAGCCACTTCCTACTGGAAACGGCCCTATTGTTGGTATTTTAGGTAAATTTAATAGTGATTATCAGCTATTATTGCGCTCTCAAAGCGATTATGCCGAAATGACCAATGCAGCCTGTGATATTTATGCCAGTGCTACTGCAAAAACAATTGCCGAAATTAGAGCCATGCATTCTGGAAGCGATGTAACTATTGAAGACAATTATGTAATCACAGTAACCGTTACTTCGGATAAGAACACTGGTAATATATTTTCAAGAAATTTACATGCCCAAGACAGCTCTGCAGGAATCTTGCTTCGATTTACAGAAGATCACAATATTGAAATCAATCAAGAGATTAAGGTTGCCATAATGGGTACAACGCTTCAAACCTATAGCGGTCTTTTACAAATCAACAACATCTCTTTAGGAAATATCGTTACTGAAACAGCAGGTACAGCGCCTACTCCAGTATCAGTAACCCTTGCCGAGGCGCTTGCTGGAAACCACGAAAGTCAATTGGTAACAATTAGCGGAGTTCAATTCAAATCGGGAACCACCTATTCGGGTTCCAATGCAATTACTGACTGTACGGACGAACTCACGGTATTTGTGAATGCTGCAGCCACATTTTCTGGTGAAACCCTACCTACTCAAAACGGAGCAATTACAGGGGTAATGTCAGTATTCAATTCACCGCAGTTGTATATAAGAAACACCAACGATGTTAACTTTACCGCAGACGCTCTAAGTTGTGGTGGAGGCGGAAGTTCTGGAACAGGGGCGGTTGAAGGCCTTTATTTCTCAGAATATGCCGAAGGAAGTTCCAACAACAAATACTTGGAAATCTACAACGGATCTACTGAAACGATTGACCTCACGCAATACGCCTATCCAAGCACATCCAACGAGGTCACAACAGTTGGAGAATATGAGTTTTGGAATGAATTTGATGCTGGAGCCACCATTGCTCCCGGAGGATTTTATATCATAGCTCACGGTTCAGCTGATCCAACGATTTTAGCCAAAGCGAATGAGACGCACAACTATTTGTCAAACGGTGACGACGGTTATGCCCTGGTTTATGGGTCCGAAAGTAGCTATGATATTGTTGATACCATTGGAGATTTTAACGGAGATCCCGGTTCGGGTTGGGATGTAGCGGGTGTATCTACTGCCACCAAAGATCATACGCTTGTCAGAAAAACATCGGTAACCAAAGGAAATCCCAACTGGACAGCTTCTGCGGGAACCTCAGAAAGTGATTCTGAATGGATTGTTAAAGACCAAAACGATTGGACCAATTTGGGAGTTCGCTAATGTTTTATTTAAATACTTGATTTCTTTTGTAACATTTACAACGTTTTTTGCGTATAACATACAGAAGCTATAAAAAAGAATCTTTTTTAAATGAGACAACTAAAAATCACCAAGCAGGTTACCAATAGGGAAACTGCTTCCTTAGACAAGTATTTACAAGAAATCGGAAAGGTAGACTTGATTACCGCCGAACAAGAGGTAGAATTGGCACAACGCATCAAGGCGGGTGACCAAATTGCCTTGGAAAAATTGACCAAAGCTAATTTGCGTTTTGTGGTTTCAGTAGCCAAACAATACCAAAACCAAGGGCTTACTCTTCCTGACCTAATCAACGAAGGAAATTTGGGACTCATAAAAGCAGCCAAACGTTTTGATGAAACACGTGGGTTTAAATTTATTTCCTATGCCGTATGGTGGATTCGTCAATCCATCCTTCAAGCTTTGGCCGAACAATCGCGAATTGTTCGTTTGCCGCTAAACAAAATTGGTTCGATTAATAAGATTAATAAAATGTATGCCTTTTTGGAGCAAGCGCACGAGCGCGTTCCTTCGGCTGAGGAAATTGCCAAAGAATTGGATATGACAGTTTCTGATGTCAAAGAATCCATGAAAAACTCTGGCCGTCATGTATCTATGGATGCACCTCTTGTGGAAGGAGAAGATTCTAACTTATACGACGTATTGCGAAGTGGAGAATCTCCCAACCCCGACCGTGTTTTGCTACACGAATCGTTGCGTACCGAAATTGAACGTGCGCTAGAAACCCTTACTCCTAGAGAAGCAGACGTTGTGCGTTTGTATTTTGGTCTCGGAAATCAACATCCTATGACTTTGGAAGAAATTGGAGAAACTTTTGATTTGACCCGAGAACGCGTGCGACAAATTAAAGAAAAAGCCATTCGAAGGTTGAAACATACCTCACGAAGTAAAATATTAAAAACCTATTTGGGATAAAGCAACAAACTCCGATATATTCGGAGTTTTTTTTATTCCTTATTTTTGCACTTTAAAACCATGCATCAATGTCAAAAAAACTCATAGCACCTTCTGTTCTAGCCGCAGATTTCGCAAACCTTCAACGAGATATCGAAATGGTAAACCATAGCCAAGCCGATTGGTTTCATATTGATGTTATGGACGGAGTTTTTGTTCCCAATATCTCTTTTGGAATGCCTGTCATCAAGTCGATGGCAAAACACACCCAAAAACCGTTGGACGTACATTTGATGATTGTAAACCCTGACCCATACATTCAAACTTTTGCGGATTTGGGCGCTGACATCCTTACGGTTCACTACGAAGCGTGTACACACCTTCATCGAAGCTTACAGGCCATTAAAAATACGGGTATGAAAGCCGGAGTAGCACTCAATCCTCATACACCTGTCACTGTTTTGGAATCCATTATTAAGGAAGTCGATCTGGTATGTATTATGAGTGTCAATCCAGGATTTGGAGGGCAATCGTTTATAGAAAATACGTATGAAAAAGTGCGTCAACTTTCCCAACTGATCCAAGAAAAAAAGGCTGCCACAAAAATTGAAATCGACGGAGGCGTAACAGATGCCAATATCCAAAAACTTGTCGAGGCCGGTGCCGATGTGTTGGTAGCAGGAAGTTTTGTTTTTTCTGCTGAAAATCCAACCCAAACCATCGCGAATTTGGATGCCTTGGCGAATTCCTAACCCACTTCTATTTTTTGAGTATCTTGTATTGCTGTTACAGGCATGGAAGAAAATCGCTTTGTTATCGGTGTAATGAGTGGCACTTCGTTGGATGGAGTCGATCTATGCTATGTTCGGTTTTCAAAATCCAATATTTCCGATTTTTCTATTCTTCAAGCCACCACAATTCCTTATTCCAAAGAACGTAAGAAAGCACTGCAAGACGCTTTTTTTGCAAACACTGAGGCACTGAATGCCTTAGACACAAGTTACGGCAAGTGGCTCGGAGAAATGATTGTATCATTTATTCAAAAAAACGGAATTCAAAAAGTAGATTGTATTGCCTCTCACGGCCATACCGTTCATCATAGACCCGAAGAAGGATATACGCTGCAAATAGGCTGTGGAGAATCCATAAGCAAAACCACGGGAATTACAACCGTTTGTGATTTTAGAACGCAAGATGTTCAGCTTGGCGGCCAGGGTGCTCCATTGGTTCCTATTGGAGATCAGCTTTTGTTTTCAGAATACGATGCTTGTTTGAATTTGGGTGGATTTGCCAACATCTCTATGCATGTAAACGGCAAACGCATTGCCTACGACATCTGTCCTGTCAATGTGATGCTCAACCGTTGGGCACAACAATTGGGAGCTTTGTATGACAAAAACGGTCAAATGGCTCGTAAAGGAGTCATGAGCTCAGACCTTCTAAAATCATTGGAGTCCATTCAGTTTTATTCTGAGGAACCGCCAAAATCCTTGGGTATTGAATTTGTTGAAAATACGGTAATGCCCATTATTAATAATAAAACTCTTTCTCCTCACGATTTACTTAGCACTTGGATAGAACATTGCGCTCTAAGAATCAGTGCTGAGTTGCCTGCCCACAAAAGCCACCGAACCCTCATTACGGGTGGTGGCGCTTTTAACACCTACTTAATTGAGCGATTGAAAGAAAAAACAACCCATCAACTCTTTATCCCTAACGCTTTGTTGGTCAATTACAAAGAAGCCTTGATTTTTGCATTATTGGGACTCCTAAAAATAACAGGTAAAGACAATTGTTTGGCCTCAGTAACAGGTGCTGAAAAAGATCACAGTTCGGGAAAAATTTATATTCCCTAATTTTTTTTAACTTCACTTCAACTTTTAAATCCCTAGTCATGAATTATTTAAAAATTGTATTATTTACCGTTTTCCTCTCATTGCTATCTTGTCAAAACAATCCAAAAGACAACTCAAAAAATATACAAGAAGCATTTCACAGTGCCTTGGAAGCCTATTATCAAAAATCGCTAAAGCTGTACCCGTTGAGTGCAACCTATCAGGGTGACTATCGATACAACAACCAGTTACCTAATTATTTGACTCCAGAATTTAAGGATCGTGAAAACTCTTTTTATACTTTTTACAAAGAAGAAATGAATCGATTCAACGACGAGAGCTTGTCGGAAGAAGATGTACTCAGTAAAAAAGTATTGCTATGGGAGTGCGAAACCAATCTTAAACGACTGACTTTCGAGCAAGAACTCACACCCATCAATCAAATGTGGACCTTGCAACTCACTATGGGGCAACTTGCAGGTGGAACCTCAGCGCAGCCTTTTAAGACTGTTAAAGATTATGAAAATTGGCTCGAAAGAGTAGATGCCTATTTGGAATGGATGCGATCTGCTGAAGACCGTATGCGCGAAGGAATCCAAAAAGGAGTTGTTTTACCAAAATCTTTAATTAAAAAAGTGGTCCCGCAACTGCAAAGCCTTACCAACACCAATATAGAAGAACATTTGTTTTACAGTCCAGTAAAAAAATTCCCTAACACTTTTAGCGAAAAAGACAAAAAACAGCTGACTGAAAAATACACTCACATGGTTTCCCAAAAAATAATTCCAGCTTACCGTCAATTGGCAGCTTTTATGGACAATGAATACATGAAAAATGGAAGGGGCAGTAGCGGAATTGGAGCGTTTGATTTTGGAAGCCGTTATTACGATTATTCCATACAACTTTATACCACAACCCGCATGACTGCCGATGAAATTCATCAGTTGGGATTGAACGAAGTGGCTCGCATTTCAAAAGAAATGGAAGCCGTCAAAAAACAAGTGGGATATGAGGGAGATTTAAAATCGTTTTTTAATCATGTACGCGGTTTGGAAAAGTTGATTCCATTTACAGATCCGCAGCAAGTAGTTGATAACTTCAATGCAATTCATAAAAAGATGAAGTCTCGTGTCGATGCGCTTTTTGAATTACAGCCAAAAACCAAATTTGAAGTTCGCCGTACCGAAGCTTTCAGAGAAGCATCGGCTAGTGCAGAATACAGCCCTGGATCGTTGGACGGAACACGACCGGGTATTTTTTACGTTCCTATTCCAGATGTAACCCAATACAATGTGTTCTCGGACGAAGACTTGTTTTTGCATGAAGCAATTCCCGGGCATCATTTTCAAATTTCGCTACAACAAGAAAATACTGCACTTCCCTCCTTTCGAAAATCGCTTTGGTATAGCTCTTACGGAGAAGGATGGGCGTTGTATTGTGAATCGTTGGGAAAAGAATTGGGCTTATACGACGATCCGTATCAGTATTTTGGAATGTTGAGTGCTGAAATGCACCGAGCGATTCGTTTGGTTGTGGATACAGGCATTCACACTCAAGGATGGTCGCGTGAAAAAGCCATACAATATTCTTTGGATAACGAAGCCGAATCAGAGGCAAGTATTATATCTGAAATCGAACGCTATATGGCCAACCCTGGGCAAGCACTTTCATATAAAATGGGACAGCTTAAAATATTGGAATTGCGAAAAAAAGCTACTGAAACTTTGGGCGATGGGTTTGATATCAAAGAGTTTCATGCCAAAGTATTGGAATCGGGTTGCATTCCGCTTCAACTTTTGGAAAACAAAATTAATAGTTGGATTGCCACTAAAAAATAGAGCAATCAGCAAAGGCTTTGTTTGCTGTAATCAAAAAAAATATTATAGTATATTAGCTAGCGAAACGCACCCAAATCGATTCTACAATCATGAAAAACCTACAATACAAACACAACTTTTACGACTATCTATCCATTGCCAAAGCAGTCATTGTTTTTGACAAAGGCTTCATTGGCTTCTACCTAAAACTAAAAAACATATAGCAATGAAGAAAACAAGAAATTACATTAAAACACTAATCATTTTATTGATATTTATCTCCTGTGACTCAAGTTCCTGCGGGACAACTGAGAAAATAGACGGCCAAAAATTTAATCTTGAAAATTATCTTACCAAAGCTGGATTTATGAAGATAAAAATGGAAAAAATGACATCAGGGCACTTGTATTTGTTTGCACAACTCAATGGAGTTGAGGGGAGTTTTATTTTAGATACTGGTGCAGGAGCGACAGTAATAGAAGAAAAGAATAAGGATAAATTTAAAATGAACACACAAAGTGCTGAAGAAAAAGCAACTGGTGTGGGTGGAACAGAAATACAAATGCAAGCTTCCTATGAAAACACGTTCAAAATAGAAAGTCTTGAATGGACAAAACAAAACCTATTGCTCATGGATTTAGATTATATCAATAATGCTATTGAAAATATGGGATTTGATAAAGTTGATGGAATTATTGGTTCCGATATTTTGACTGACAGAGAAGCTATCATTGATTATTCAAACTTAATCTTGTACTTAAAAAAACACTGTTGATTCGAAAAAAAATTAAATTACATCAAAAAAATGTACTTTTACCGACAATAATCAACTAAAATAAAATGGTATCATCTCACCCAATTGAATCCCAACTAAAATCCCTCGGATTTGGAATATCACAAAAAGACTTTGATCGTCCTTGGGGCGGTTTTTTGGTCATCGACGAAACCCAAGCCCAAGCTTTTTCGGACTACTTTTTTGATGGATTGGATATAAACTCACTAAAAATTGGCGGTAAATTAAGCCCAAAGATTTTAATCGTTCAACCCGAAGCACGACTTTCGTGGCAATACCACCATCGAAGAGCTGAAATCTGGAGAGTTTATCAAGGTACAGTTGGCATCATTCGTTCTGACGACGATACCCAAAAAGAAGTAAAACACTATTCTGAAGGCGATCAAATAAAGCTATCACAAGGGGAACGTCATCGCTTGATAGGATTGGATAAAGAAGCGATTATTGCTGAAATATGGCAACATACCGATCCTGAGAATCCGTCGGATGAAAACGATATTGTTAGGGTTCAAGATGATTTTGGTCGATAATAGTTAAAGCTACCATAATTTCGTAGGATACACCCCTTGACTTTGTAAATTTTGTATGGCTGCCTTTACAATTTCTTTGTCTTCTTGGTAGGTTACCCCAAACCATTGTGCATTGGACTTTAACACCTTAACAGAGGCTATTCCAGAATTCAAAATTTCATTTACCACAGTAGGAATATAAAATTCGGCTTTGGGGTTGTCTGTATTGTCCTCCAAAAACTGATCGAAAAGCGCTTGTCCAAATTCAAAACATTTGGGGGTAAATCCCCAAAAGTTCATAGAAACTATGGTGTCTCCACCAATAGGAGTTGAGTTGTGAGAATCGTCTTTAAAAACAAATCCGTTTTTTGATTTTTCAATATGAGTTCGCTCGGTAACATCAATTAAAAATCCGTTTGAGTCCACACGACACTCCCCTCTTGAAACATAGCCATGATCAGAAACGGTATTCTTTAAAAAATAAGCCATGGAAGAAAATTCATAGGAATTTTTGTCAGTTTGAATCAATTGGTTGGCCATTACTTCAAAGGCTTCTTTTCCATAGAAATCGTCTGCATTGATTACTGCAAAGTTTTCGGTGACTTCGTCTTTGGCCATCAATAAGGCATGACCAGTTCCCCAAGGCTTTGTTCGTTGAGGATTTTGAAAGGCTTTGGGCACACAATCTAGTTCTTGAAATACATAAGCGACCTCGGCTTTTCCTTTTAGTTTTTCATCAAACACACTTCGGAATTCAGTTTCAATATTTTTTCGAATCACAAATACAAATTTTCCAAATCCGGCTTGAAGAGCGTCATAAACAGAAAAATCCATGATGGTAGCGCCGTGATCTGTAAAGGTGTCTAATTGTTTCAATCCGCCATATCGACTTCCGACTCCAGCGGCTAAAATGACAAGTGTGGGTTTGTTTTTAATCATAAACTAATTTGTATGCTATTGATTTACTACTTCAAAAAGACAGGCTTCTGGTCTTTTTGTTCAGCACTCAAATATACAATAGTTCAGGGATAACCAAACTGTTAGGGCAATCGTATTTTTTCGATTAGTTTTTTAATATCCCTAGGAGTTTCAGGGGTAAATTGCGTAACAACGACAGTTACAAGAAAATTGGCTAACATCGCAATGGTCCCGAATCCTTCTGGAGAAATTCCAAACCACCAATCGGCTTTGGTGCCACCTCCAAACCAACCGAATTTAAACTTAAGCATATAAAACAGCATAAAACAAACGCCAACAAGCATTCCACTGATAGCACCTTCTTTGTTGATACGTTTGGAGAAGATTCCCAATAAAATAGCTGGAAAAAACGAGGAGGCTGCGAGTCCAAATGCTAATGCGACCGTAGCCGCCACAAATCCTGGCGGATTGATTCCAAAATAACCTGCCAAACAAACAGCTGCAGTAGCAGCAATGCGAGCAGTAATCAACTCGCCTTTGTCAGAAATGTTGGGCATTACCATCTTTTTCAATAAATCGTGCGATACAGCTGAGGAAATCACTAATAACAAGCCTGCTGCTGTAGAAAGTGCGGCAGCCAAGGCTCCGGCTGCTAGTAATGCAATCACCCAATTGGGTAAATCGGCTATTTCAGGATTGGCCAGCACCATAATATCGACATCTACGGTGAGTTCGTTTATTGTTGTATCGGCGGTGTATTGAATCAGTCCGTCTTTGTTTTTGTCTGTAAAACCTAGCAGTCCCGTTGTTTCCCATTTATTGAACCATTCGGGCATGTATTTATAGGGTTGATTGCTCACGGTTTCAATCAAATTTGTACGTGAAAATACAGCAATGGCAGGTGCTGTTGTATAGAGTATGGCGATGAATAAAAGCGCCCATCCTGCAGACTTCCTCGCATCTCTTACTTTTTTAACGGTAAAAAAACGAACAATCACATGCGGCAATCCAGCTGTTCCAACCATCAGTGCCATGGTGATACAAAAAACGTCCAACATTGATTTGCTCCCTGAGGTATATTCATGAAAACCGAGTTCTTTGTGCAAACCGTCCAATTTATCCAAAAGAAACACACCGTCTGCTCCACTGGAACCAAATCCGAGTTGGGGCACTAGGTTTCCCGTAACAAGAAATGAAATGAATACGGCAGGCACCATAAAGGCAAATATGAGCACACAATATTGAGCTACCTGAGTATATGTAATGCCTTTCATTCCACCTAGTACAGCATAAAACAACACGATGCCCATCCCTATGAGAACTCCTGTTGTAATATCTACTTCAAGGTATCTAGAAAAGACGACTCCTACACCACGCATTTGACCCGCGATATAGGTAAAGGAGACAATTAATGCACAAAATACAGCTACTGAACGGGCTGTATTGGAATAATAGCGATCGCCAATAAAATCAGGAACAGTAAACTTGCCAAATTTTCGCAAATAGGGGGCCAATAATAATGCTAATAGCACATAGCCTCCAGTCCACCCCATCAAATATACGGATCCATCGTAACCGCTAAATGAAATGATTCCTGCCATGGAGATAAAGGAGGCTGCTGACATCCAATCGGCAGCTGTTGCCATCCCGTTAGCAATGGGGTGAACGCCTCCGCCGGCTACGTAAAATTCTTTAGTGGAAGCGGCTCGCGACCAAATGGCGATTCCTATATATAGAGAAAAACTCAACCCAACTGCAATCCAAATCCAATATTGCAATTCCATTTATTTTTGATTTTCAAGGGTTTTATCCAATCTGTTCATCAGGTAGATATAAGCAAATATAATAACGACAAACCCAAAAATAGAGCCTTGTTGAGCAAACCAAAATCCGAGTTTAAACCCTCCGACTTGAATGGTATTGAGTTGTTCAACAAACAAGATACCACAACCGAAAGAGATGCTAAACCAAATGATTAACAGCACAACTATATATTTAATATTCTTTTTCCAGTAGGTATTGTTCCGCATTTTTTAGGAAGTTTTATAAAAACCATCCTAATATAGTAAAAATATTTCCAATGAATCAATTCTCCGATTGCGTGACCCCGGCAGGATTTTTTTATGATCCTCATAAAGCTCCGCTTTGAAGATCAAACAAACAAAAAAACGCTCAAGCAAGCTTGGCGTTTTTTCTTATTGTGCGATTTATTCGTGACCCCGGCAGGATTCAAACCTGCAACCCTCAGAGCCGAAATCTGATGCGCTATTCAGTTGCGCCACGGAGCCTTAATAGGTGCAAATTTAGGAAAGTTTTTACATATCCCCTATAATTATCCATTTTAAAAAAATGGATTAGGTAAGTTGAAAACAAACAATATTGGAAATTGTTTTTCCATCCGCTTGACCTGCCAACTTTTGAGTAACCATACCCATTACTTTTCCCATGTCTTTCATTCCCGAAGCGCCCGTTTGTTCAATCACTTGAGAAACCACCGCTGTAATCTCCTCTTCACTTAATTGAGCGGGAAGAAATTGTTCAATAATTGCACACTGAGCCAATTCGGGATCAGCAAGATCTGTACGACCTTGTTCGTTAAAAATAGCCGCACTGTCTTTGCGCTGTTTTACAAGTTTCTGAAGTAATTTCAATTCTTCTTCAGCTGACAAAATATCGCTTGCGCCGCTTTGGGTTTGTGCTAATAAAATAGCTGACTTTACGGCACGTAAAGACTCCAATGCAACCGCATCCTTTGCTTTCATAGCTGTTTTAATCGCTTCGGTAATTTTTTGCTGTAAACTCATAAATTTAAAATCTATTATTAATCGACATTGTCGTGTAAAAACGAATTATTGGTTCTCAACTGAACACCCTCATTGCTATCGACACTAACGCTAGTTCGGGAAGTAGTCAAATCTTTTGAAGAAGTCGTCAAATCTACGCCTGCTCGTTTGAATGCTGGTTCTTTTTCAAGCTCTTCAATACGAGAGGTTTTGTAAAATTTATGGTTGAATTCTTTCAAAGTAATTTTACGCTCTGCGGTACGTTTTGCCAAATCAGAAATGGTGCTGTTTAATGGATTGACTTCTTTAGAAGGTGCTTTTGATGGATTCTTTTCCGTGGATTGTTCCTCTTTGGCTTTGGAATCCATTTGAGCTGTTTCTTGTTTATCTACATAATCGTCTAAACTGTATTTTGTAGTTCCGTTTTCATCGATGTCAGTAACAGGAATCAATTGAATGGCTTCATTGACTTCGATTTCATTAACAGAATCTTCAAGGTCATAGACGATTTTGGACTCCGTTTGTTTAGGTTGTTGTTCTGCCAGTGGCAAATCAAATGATAAACTAAACTGATCGGGGGTTTCAAAAGCAACCGTTTCGGGATCCACCACATCAAAATCAACTACTTTGGGAGTAACGTCATTAATCACAAATTCATCTTCTGAAACTAATTCTTTTTGAATAGGAATCTCAATTTCTTCGAAATCAACGGGCAACTGTTTGAGCAATTCTGTAGTTGGAATAAGTTCGTCTGCTTTTTCTTGGTCTTCCTCCAATTGATACGTAATTTTCTCCTCAGTAATTCCCTTTTCTTCAGTAGGTAATGGTGACTGAATAGCCGATTCCACAGTGGCGTTGTTTGTCAAATCTTGAACAACACTTTGTTCATCGTTAAGGGTATGAATTATTTTTTGAGGATCTGCATGAACAATTTCTTGTTGCTGTTCGGCATTAAACCCTGTGGCTATTACGGTAACTGCGATGGAATTTTCCAATGAAGTATCTTCACCAACTCCCATAATAATATTGGCTCCATGTCCCGCTTCGTTTTGAATGTATTCATTGATTTCACCGATTTCGTCAATGGTGATTTCTTCATGTATATAGGATTTAGACATTTATTTATTGGCTTGTTGTGTACCCGCTTGAAAGGTTTAGTTGGTCTTTGAGGGGAAGTCGATGGTAGTTGAGGCCCCATTGCAAATGAAACACAAAATAAACAACTGCACAAAAAACTCCTATGTCCAACCATGTTTTTAATTTGTTCAAAAATCGAATTCTTGAAATCAGCCATATACCCATTGCCACAAATAATAAATCACCTATTGAAAACGAAAATGAATGCCATAAAAATTGACTAAAAGCATACATTTTGGGGTAGATGTTAGAGCTGTAGTAAGCTTCGATCCAACGGGGATTGTTTGCTGCCCATTGGACAAACAACCATTGAGGAATCAAAGAAAGTAAAATAATTATTTTGTAGGAAGATTTCATTGTAGCAGAAAGGTATTAAAAATATGGGGAAGTACTGTATTTAAAACAAAAAACCCTGCTCGTAAGAGCAGGGTTTAAATTTTGTTGAGTTAATTGATGTCAACCAATTCAACATCAAAAACGAGAGTCGCATTGGGAGGAATAACTCCGCCGGCACCTCGTTCTCCATAAGCCAATTCACTAGGAATAATTAAACGCGCTTTGCCTCCTTTTTTCAACAAGGATATTCCTTCATCCCATCCCTTAATAACGCGTCCTTGTCCAATTGGAAAGCTGATAGGAGCATCGCGGGTGTATGATGAATCAAATATGGTTCCGTTGGTAAGCTGTCCTTGGTAATGTACCGAAACATTCTGTCCAGCGGTAGGATTTTGGCCAGTACCTTCTTGCGTAATTTGATACCGCAAACCACTTTCCGTAATCTCAAACCCTTCCGATAAGCTATCCAATTCTTCTTTTTGTTTCTTCTTTTCTTCCTCAAGGCGTTCTGCTTTTAAAGCAAAATGATCTGCAAAAAGAGTAGTCGCATCAAAGTTTTTAGCATTTTTTCCTTTTCGTATGATGGTTACTTTTTGGAGTGTATCGCTTTTTTGAATAGAATCAACCACGTTTTGTCCTTCCACAACTTTTCCAAAAACACTGTGTCTTCCGTCGAGCCAAGGAGTTTCTTTGTGAGTTATAAAAAATTGACTTCCATTGGTTCCTGGGCCAGCATTTGCCATTGACAAGATACCAGGTCCGTCGTGTTTTAAATCGGTAACAATTTCGTCATCAAAGCTATATCCGGGACCTCCCTGTCCAGTTCCAGTAGGATCGCCACACTGAATCATAAAGTCAGAAATAACACGATGAAACACAATGCCATCGTAATAGTTTTTTCCTTCAAATTGCTCATCTACCATTGTGTTGCTTCCTTCGGCAAGGGATACAAAATTGGCAACTGTAATGGGGGTTTGTTCAAAGGTGAGCTGTGTCAAAATAGTTCCTTTGTTGGTGTCCATTTTAGCATACATTCCGTCTTCTAAATCGGGGTAAGCTGTTTTACAAGCCGAAACAGAAATCATAATCGATGCAAAAATAACAGTAGTAATTTTCATTGTATATGGGTTTATTTGTTAGCAGTTTCAATGTTAGTGATTTTTAGTTGAATCACCAACGGTGTATTTGAACCAATTTTGTTTTGATCGCCCAAAACACCATAAGCCAAAATAGAGGGTAATAAAAAAGTTCCTGAGGCTCCTTCTTTAAGAAGAAATAGAGCTTCTTTCAGTCCGAACATTATGGGTTGTTCATTTACATAATAGGTTTGTTTTCCAATTGTTTTACGGTCGTACACCCGTGTGTTGTTCAAATCAAATACTTCGTACTCAAAATCAATTCGAGTACCTTTTTGGGGCGGTATGGTTTCAACGTCCGAGGCAGCAAACCAAAGTCCGCTTGGAGATGTGTTAAATACGAGCTCAGATTGATTGGCAATATACCGCTCAATCAATTCGGTTTCTTTTAAAAGCAATTCTTTATTTATTTGAACGGATGTTGGTTCGGTTTTCGGTTTCGTTTGCTGTATAGGAGACCGTGGCTCGGGAGTTGAACAGGCAGTTACAATAAAAATCAACGCAAGAAAGAGAGTAGGCTTCATGAGGTATGTAATGCTTGTTGGTATTGCGGCAATAAAGAAGTGAGTTTTTGAACAGTTTCACCAATAGATCCATTGTGTTTTCCTCCTGCTGCATTGATATGCCCCCCTCCATGAAAATGTTTTTTTGCCATTTCGTTAACCGAAAAACTTCCCGAAGATCGCAGTGATAACTTTACATATTGTTCACTTTTATCTTCAATCATAATAATGGCCAATTTGACACCTTCAATAGTAAGTGCGTAATTGACAAAACCTTCTGTATCGCCTTTTTGAAAATCAAATTTTTTCAATTCTTCCTGACTCAACGTCATGAAAGCGGTATGATATTCGGGTACTATTTTAAGGTTGCTGAGCGCCTGACCCAATAGTTGGAGACGGCTCATAGTTGATGTGTTGTATATTTGATTGTATATCGCAGCATGGTTGGCCCCACACTCAATCAAATGGGCAACGATGCGGTGGGTTTTTGGAGTTACTGAGGGAAACCGAAATGAACCAGTATCGGTTAGCATCCCTACATAAATGCAGGTTGCAATTGTGTTGTCAATTTGCTCTAAAGCCGAAAGCGATTCAATGATTTGATAGACCAATTCACAAGTTGACCCTATTTCAGGTTCTGAAAATTGAATATCAGCGTAGTCTTGGGGTTCACGATGATGATCGATCATTATTTTGGTTGCAGCATGATTGCGAACATATTCCCCTAACACTTCAATTCTTTCCAAAGAATTGAAATCCAAAGTGCAGATTATATCAGCTTTTTCAAGTCTTTTTAAGGCTTGGTCCTCGTTGGTTTCAAAACAAATCACAGTTTCATCTCCCGGAATCCATTTTAAAAATTTGGGATAAGGATTGGGAACAATGACCGAAGCAGTATGATTGTTTTTGTTTAAAAAATGCATCCACCCCAAAGAACTTCCCATGGCATCACCATCGGGGTTTTTGTGCGGAATGATTACTACGTTTTTAGGCGTAGAAAGTAGTTGTTGTAAAACTTTTATGGTTTCTAATTTCATTGATGCTAAGATACACAAAGTGAACTGATGTTAAAAGTGTAAAATCTTGTTTCGATTTCGTACATTTGAATTTCTAAAAACACCCATTACAAGTGCGATTCAATATTTTTAAACTGGGAAAAAACAGACGTTATAATTATACACCTCGTTACTTTAAAGGAAAGGATGCGGGAAATCTGTATGATTTTGATTCGAAGTTTTCAAAATACAGAGACGCTCACAACTCCAACGACTTTGGAGCACATTGGAAAGAAGCGCGCAATGCAAGCAGACACCGTGGAAATCGATCCATTTCTCTAAGATTATTACTGATTGTTTTGTTGTTAGTGCTTGGTTTTTTGTACATAATTGATTTTGATCTATCAATTTTTAATTCGCTAACTTAATGACTGATGTAATTCAATTATTGCCCGATCATGTGGCTAATCAAATCGCTGCTGGGGAAGTGGTTCAGCGTCCCGCTTCGGTTGTAAAAGAATTGATGGAAAACGCCATTGATGCGCAAGCTTCGCACGTTAAGTTAATAGTAAAGGATTCAGGGCGTACACTGATTCAAGTAGTTGACAATGGAATAGGAATGTCTGTAACCGATGCGCGCCTTTGCTTTGAACGTCATGCGACCTCAAAAATTCAAACAGCAGAAGATTTGTTCAATCTCCACACCAAAGGGTTTCGAGGTGAGGCTTTAGCCAGTATTGCCGCAATTGCCCATATAGATATTACTACCAAACGCGAGGAGGACGAGATAGCTACGCACATAAAAATAGAGGGAAGCGAAGTGCTTTCACAAGAAGCAACAGCAGCTCCAAACGGAACCTCGTTGGCAGTCAAAAATCTTTTTTACAATGTTCCTGCTCGCCGAAATTTTTTAAAATCAAATCAGGTTGAGTTACGGCATATCATCGACGAATTTCAACGCGTTGCTCTCGTTCACCCCGATATAAGATTTTCTTTTTTTCACAACGGAAGTGACTTGTTTGAGTTACCTGTTTCTTCTTTGAGGCAACGCATAGTCGCTGTTTTTGGGAACAAAACAAACGAAAAATTGGTTCCTGTATCCGAAAATACCGAAATCGTCTCAATCAATGG
>ENA-UZWU01008801-UZWU01008801.1-metagenome-genome-assembly--contig:-Day-4--1m-contig-8801_pt1 | contig 20602 bp, 18 predicted proteins | sample MGYA00260345_ERZ794905 | MGnify/ENA metagenome assembly ERZ794905
AACAAAATGCCAAGTGTTTGTTTTCTTTCTTTTTTTCTTTTTGGGTGTAGCAACGTTACAACGCATGAGTGCCTTCATCAAATTTTTGGGTTGCATTGTAGAGGTGTAGATTCGTTGTCCTACATTCGCTTGTAATGTTCTTAGTTTTGAAATTGAACTATCAAACACTTTTACATTTGCACCAAGACCAAGAGCTGATTTTGTAGCAAATTCTCCTACAATCCCTGCACCAATCACTACAACTTCAGTAGGTGGAACACCACTAATGTTTCCCAACAAAAGACCATTCCCTTGATTTGTTATGGACATAATTTCTGCTGCAATTTGTATAGAAGCAGTTCCAGCAATTTCACTCAATTGTCGTACTGCAGGAAAAGCCCCTTCACTGTCTTTAATAAATTCAAATCCAAGTGCAGTAATTTTCTTATTTGTAAGTGCTTCAAAATAACTTTTTTGTTGCATTTTTAATTGAAGTGCCGAAATAAGAATTGTGTTAGGTTTTATAAGTTCAATTTCTTTTAAAGTAGGGGGTTCTACTTTTAAAATCATTGGGCAAGCAAAAACTTTTGCTGTATTTTTAGTAATTTCTGCACCCGCTTCGCTGTATTCTTGGTCATCAAAAGCTGCATTTTCTCCTGCTCCAGATTCAATGATTATACGATGCCCATTATTTGTAAGAGCAGAAACAGCATCGGGAGTCAGGCAAATGCGTTTTTCTTGAAAAGAAGTTTCCTTTGGCAATCCAATACAAAGTTTCTCGTTCTGGTTTGAAACTTCCAAACGTTCTTCTTTTGGCATTAATTGGGCTTTTGAAAAAGGTGAGATTGGTTGTTGCATAATTTTGTAATGTTTCTGCAAATTACAATTATTTTTAAAGCAGTTTAAAAAATTTCACTTTCAAAACATTCTATGGTTCGGCAATTATCTGGTTCAATAGTCAAATGTACGTTAATTACATCTGAAGGAAGTAGTGTTTTTATTTTATCAGGCCACTCAATAAAATTCCAATACCCTGAACAAAAATAATCTTCAACACCAATGTCTAGAGCTTCGTAGTGGTTTTTGATGCGATAAAAATCAAAATGATATACATAATCATTTTCTACTTCATATTCATTAACAATTGAGAACGTTGGGCTAGAGGCTTCCTCTGTGCCGCCAAGTGAACGAACTAGAGCGCTAATAAGTGTAGTTTTTCCAGCACCCATTTCACCATTAAATAGGATGATTTTGTTATTGAAGCTTTTGATAAGTTGACTTGCAATTCGATCAATATCTTCTAAGGCAAATGTTGTTTTCATTTTTATCTGGGTAAGAGTACTGCAAAAGGTATTAATATTTCTTCTAAAGAAATTCCTCCATGCTGATATGAATTTCTATAATAATTTACATAGTGATTGTAATTATTTGGGTATGCAAAAAAAGAATATTCTTTAGCAAAAATAAAAGAACTGTTCATTGATATCGATGGCAATTCCACAAGCTTTGGGTCTTTTACTGCAAAAACCTCTTTTTCTTCATAACTCAAGCTTCTACCAGTTTTATAGCGTAAGTTTAAACTTGTGTCTTTGTTTCCAATTACTTTAGATGGATTTTTAACATTTACAGTTCCGTGGTCTGTAGTAATTATCAATTTTATATTAAGTTCCTGAGCTTGTTTGATGATATCCAAGAGAGGTGAATTTTTAAACCAACTTTGAGTTAACGATCGGTATCCTTTATCATCTGAAGCAAGTTCTTTTACAACATCCATTTCTGTTTTTGAATGCGACAGCATGTCCACAAAATTATATACCAAAACAGTTAAGTCATTATTTGCTTTTGTCTTAAAATTTTCAGCAAGCTTTTTTCCATCTTTTAAATTTGTTATTTTAATGTATTCATGAGATAAATGATTGAGATTCAATCTTTTTAGCTGTTCTTCTAAAAACTGTGCTTCATACAGATTTTTTCCTCCTTCATCGGTATCATTTTTCCAGTAATTTGGATATAATCTCTCCATTTGCTTTGGCATCAAACCAGAAAATAAGGCATTTCGAGCATATTGAGTGGCAGTGGGGAGTATGCTGTAGTACATGCTGTTTTCAGTGGTTTTATAATATGTATTTACAATAGACTCAATAGATTTCCATTGATCAAACCGCAAATTATCAATTACAATCAAAAGTGTAGGTTGATTTTCAGACAGTTGAGGAGAAATTTTAGTGTTAAAAAGAGTATGAGACAAAACAGGAGCTTCTGAGCTTTCAAACCAAGCAGGGTAGTTTTTTTCTATAAATTTTCCAAACTGCTGGTTGGCTTCAAGTTTTTGTGCTTCTAATATTTCTTGAAGTGTATCATCTTGTGAATCTTCTAATTTGAGCTCCCAAAACACTATTTTTTGGTATAAATTTTTCCAATCTTCAAAAGTTCTTATTGACATCATTTCCATAGAAATTTTCCTAAACTCTTGTAGATAACTCGAAGATGTTTTTTCAGAAACCAATCGGCTGTGATCCAAGTTTTTTTTCAAACTCAGCAAAATTTGGTTTGGATTTACAGGCTTAATTAAGTAGTCGGCAATTTTGCTGCCAATAGCCTCTTCCATAATATATTCTTCTTCACTTTTGGTAATCATTACCACCGGGATATTGGATTTTTGTTTTTTTAGTTCTGTGAGTGTTTCTAGCCCAGAAAGTCCAGGCATATTTTCATCCAAAAAAACAATGTCAAAATCCTGCTCTGCAAACACTTCAAGGGCTTCTGTGCCGCTATTACAAGGGGTGATTTTATAGTTTTTTTGTTCTAAAAATATAATATGGGGCTTTAGATAAGATATTTCATCATCAACCCATAAAATGTGTATACTGCTCATAAAGTGTCTAAATTAAGAATATAAGTCTTGTGATTTTATTACTTTTACACTTCAATTAATCGGTTTCTGTTTTCAGGATACAAAATAAAACTAAATAAGTTTGAATACTAGCAATAAGCTCAAAATATTTAACGATCCAATTTATGGATTTATTACAATTCCAAATCCTTTAATTTTTGATCTTATTGCTCATCCATATTTTCAACGTTTACGAAGAATTACTCAAATGGGATTATCTTATTTGGTCTATCCAGGAGCACATCATACGAGATTTCATCATGCTTTGGGGTGCTTACATTTGATGCAAAAGGCAGTAAGAATTTTAACTTTTAAGGGGGTTTCAATTTCTCAAGACGAGGAAAATGCATTGTATGTTGCCATTTTATTACACGATATTGGCCATGGCCCTTTTAGCCACGCCATGGAGCATAGTATCGTACATAATATTGATCATGAGTCCATTTCGTTACGTTTTATGGAGCAATTAAATCGTGAGTTTAAAGGTCAATTGAGTTTGGCTATTACAATGTTTAAAGGAGATTATCCTCGTAAATTTTTTGGTCAGTTGATTTCTAGTCAATTGGATATGGATCGCTCAGATTATTTGAAACGCGATAGTTTCTACACTGGAGTTTCAGAAGGAAATATCAATAGTGAACGTTTGATTTCGATGATGAATGTTGTTGAAGATCAACTGGTTATAGAGAAAAAAGGGATATTTTCTATTGAAAAATTCCTTACAGCTCGCCGTTTGATGTATTGGCAAGTTTATTTGCATAAAACAAGTTTGGTTGCTGAGCAGATGATAATTAATGTGCTTAAACGTGCAAAAATTCTTGCTCAACAATCCGTTGAACTTAACGTTAGCTCATCATTTGAATTTTTTTTAAAAGAAACTATTGATAACACAAATTTTGATTCACATGTGTTAAACCAATTTTCAGAATTAGACGATTATGATATTATTGCAGCTTTAAAGTCGTGGCAAAATCACTCTGACGCTGTTTTGAGTAATTTGTCTGCTCGGTTGCTTGATCGTAAACTTTTTAAGATTAAATTTTTTAAAAAAAGTCAAATACCTGAAGCTTTAAAGCAATTAAAAAGTAATTGTTTAAAACGCATAAATTGCACAAAAGATGATGCCTCTTATTTCGTTTTTTCTGGAACAATCAAAAACACAGCCTACAAACCATATGACGATGGAATATCAATTTTACACAAAGATGGCACAATTTCAGATGTCATAGATGCGTCTGACAATCTGAATCTCAAAGGGTTATCCAAAACAGTAAAGCGTCATTATATATGCTTTCCAAAAGAGTTGCTTTGATTATTTTTTATATTTTTGCATTGCAATGAAATTTACAGCTAACCAAATAGCAGAATTACTCAACGGTGAAATTGTTGGTAATGAAAATGCTGAAGTCTTTACACTTTCAAAAATAGAAGAGGGTAAAAAAGGGTCATTGACATTTTTATCAAACCCAAAATACACCCCTTTTATATATTCTACAAATGCCACAATTACTATCGTTAATGATGGTTTTGTTGCAGAAAAGGAAATCAACACAACACTCATAAAAGTTGCTAATGCTTATGCCGCATTTTCTACGCTTTTAGAGCATTACAATTTTATCAAAAACAATAAAACAGGAATTGAGGAACCAGTTTCTATTGCTAAGTCTGCCATCATTGGCGATGATATTTTCGTAGGCGCGTTTACATCTATTGGTGAAAATGTTCACATTGGTAACAATGTAAAAATATATCCAAACTGTTTTATCGGTGATAATGTTACTATAGGAGATCATACTACCATTTTTGCAGGAGCAAAAATTTATTCTGACTGTTGTATTGGTTCACATTGCAATATTGATGCTTCAGTTGTTGTTGGTGCAGACGGATTTGGTTTTTCTCCAGATGAAAATGGGGTTTATAGCAAAGTTCCTCAAATAGGAAATGTTATTATAGAAGATCATGTTGATATTGGTGCGGCAACCACTATAGACCGTGCAACGCTAGGGTCTACTGTTATTAAAAAAGGGGTGAAGCTTGACAATCAAATACAAATTGCTCACAACGTAGTCATTGGAGAACATACTGTAATTGCTGCGCAAACAGGTATTGCTGGTTCCACAAAAATTGGTAAACATTGCCAAATTGGTGGTCAAGTTGGAATTGTAGGACACATTACAATAGGTAACCATGTAAAGATTCAAGCGCAGTCAGGAATATCAAAAAATATAGCCGATAATGAAGTGCTTCAGGGAACACCAGCATTTGGCTATGGCGACTATTATAAATCTTATGTGTATTTTAAAAACCTTCCACAGCTTGCAAAAGATATAGAAGAGCTAAAAAAAAATAAAAAATGATAACGAAAACCCAATCTAAACAAACTACCATTGCCAAACCTGTATCTCTAACAGGAGTTGGTCTTCATACAGGAGAAAATGTCGTCTTAAATTTTTTTCCTTCTGATCCTAATACAGGTTACGCCTTTAAGAGAGTAGATCTCGAGGGCGAACCTATAATTAAGGCAGATGCAAATTTGGTAACAAACACCCAAAGAGGAACTTGCTTAGAAAAAAATGGAGTTTCAATCCAAACGTGTGAACATGTGCTTGCAGCACTTGTTGGTTTACAAATCGACAATGTAATTATAGAATTGAACACCTCTGAACCTCCAATAATGGATGGTTCATCAAAGTTTTTTGTAGAAGCACTAGAAACTGCAGAAATTGTAGAACAAGACGCGCTCAGAGAAGTTTTTGTTGTCAAAGATGTAATTTCATATATTGATGAAGAAACTGAAAGTGAAATTACAATCATTCCGTCTGAGGAATATCAAGTGACAACCATGGTAGATTTTGGAACAAAGGTTCTAGGTACTCAAAACGCCACACTTCAAAAACTATCAAGTTTTAAAGATGATATTTCCAATTCAAGAACTTTTAGTTTTTTACATGAATTGGAAATGCTTTTGGAACATGGTCTTATTAAAGGTGGAGATTTAAACAATGCAATTGTTTATGTAGACAAACCTTTGTCTGAAGAAACTATGGAAAAATTAAAAGTCGCATTTAATAAAGATTCTATTTCTGTAAAGCCAAATGGTATTTTAGATAATTTAACGCTTCATTACCCAAATGAAGCAGCACGCCACAAACTATTGGATGTCATTGGCGATTTGGCGCTTATAGGAACGAGAATTCAAGGAAAAGTAATTGCAAACAAGCCAGGGCATTTTGTCAACACACAGTTTGCTAAAAAAATGGCCAAAATCATCAAAAATGAACGCAGAAATAACGTTCCAATTGTAGACCTCAATCAAACTCCAGTAATGGATGTCAATGCCATTATGGATATGCTACCACATCGCCCGCCGTTTTTGTTGCTCGATAAGGTTTTTGAATTGTCACCAAACCATGTGATTGGCTCCAAGAATGTAACAATGAATGAATCATTCTTTAAAGGTCATTTTCCTGGTGCTCCAGTAATGCCAGGTGTTTTGATAGTGGAAGCTATGGCACAAACAGGCGGAATTTTGGTCTTAAATACAGTACCAGATCCAGAAAATTATCTTACTTTTTTTATGAAGATTGATAAAGTGAAATTCAAACAAAAAGTAGTTCCTGGTGATACACTTATTTTTAGCTGTTCGCTCATTACCCCAATTCGAAGAGGAATCTGCCATATGCAAGGTTATGCCTATGCTAATGGCAAGCTTTGTGCCGAAGCTGAACTAATGGCTCAGATATCAAAAGTTAAATAAATATATTCAAATGAATCAACCTTTAGCATACGTTCATCCTGGTGCAAAAATTGCAAAAAATGTTGTAATTGAACCCTTCACAACGATAAATAACAATGTTGTTATTGGAGAGGGGACATGGATTGGCTCAAACGTTACCATAATGGAAGGTGCGCGCATTGGAAAAAATTGTAGTATATTTCCTGGATCAGTCATTTCTGCTAGTCCACAAGATTTGAAATATAATGATGAAGATACAACAGTTGTCATTGGAGATAATGTTACTATTCGTGAATGCGTCACTATAAATAGAGGTACAACAGATCGCATGAAAACAGTAATTGGTGATAATTGCTTAATTATGGCTTATTGTCACATTGCTCATGATTGTATTGTAGGTAAAAACTGTATTTTCTCGAACAACAGTACACTTGCAGGGCATATTACTGTTGGTGATTATGTAGTTCTTGCAGGAATGACTGCTGTACATCAATTTTGCTCAATTGGAAACCATGCTTTTGTAACTGGAGGGTCTTTGGTCAGAAAAGATGTTCCTCCATATGTAAAAGCCGCTCGTGAACCACTATCTTACGTGGGGATCAATTCTGTTGGATTGCGACGTAGAGGGTATACCACAGAAAAAATTAGAGAAATACAAGGAATATATAGATTACTATATCAAAAAAATTACAATAACTCTCAAGCTTCAGCCATTATTGAAGCTGAAATGGAAGCCACTCCGGAACGCGATGAAATCTTACAATTTATCAAGAATTCTCACCGCGGTATTATGAAAGGCTACTTTAAATCAAACTAAAACACTATGGCAAATACCTCAGACATCAGAAATGGATTGTGCATTCGATACAACCATGATATTTTTAAAATCATTGAATTTTTACATGTTAAACCTGGTAAAGGCCCTGCTTTTGTGAGAACAAAACTCAAAAGTGTAACTACAGGAAAAGTTATAGATAATACCTTTTCTGCAGGTCATAAGATTGAAGATGTTCGTATAGAAACACACAAATTCCAGTATTTGTACCCTGAGGGTGATGTATTTCATTTTATGAATGTTGAGGATTACAATCAAATTACATTGAATAAGACTGCTATTGATAATCCAGGTCTTCTGAAAGAGGGTGAGGTGGTTACAGTAATTATTAATTCAGAGGACGATATGCCGTTATCTGTTGAAATGCCAGCAAGTGTTATTTTGGAGGTTACATCAACAGAACCAGGAGTTAAAGGCAATACGGCTACCAACGCTACAAAACCCGCAACAGTTGAAACAGGTGCCACTATAAACGTTCCATTATTCATAAATGAGGGCGATAAAATTAAAGTAGAAACTGCTAAAGGCACATACAAAGAACGCGTTAAGGAATAAATTACTATGAAATTTCCCACATCGCACTCACTAAAAAATATTGCAAACCTTTTGGGGTGTTCCTATGTGGGTCCAGATGAATTTCCAGTTTTGGGCATGAATGAAATTCATGTTGTAACTGCCGGAGATATTGTTTTTGTTGATCATCCAAAGTATTATGATAAAGCATTAAATTCTGCAGCAACAGTAGTGCTGATTAACAAAAAGGTAGAGTGTCCTGAAGGTAAAGCGCTTTTGATTTCAGATGACCCGTTTCGGGATTTTAATACACTTACACAGTATTTTAAGCCTTTTATACCATCATCGGTTAGTATAGACCCTACGTCACAAATAGGCGAGGGGACACAACTTCAACCTCATGTTTTTGTTGGTCCACATGTAAAAATTGGAAAAAATTGTTTGATTCATGCCAATGTAACTATTGTAAAGGATACTGTTATTGGCGATAATGTTGTAATTGGTTCGGGGACAGTAGTTGCTGGAGATGCGTTTTATTACAAAAATCGTCCAGAGGGTTTTGATCAATTGTTGTCTGGCGGTCGTGTAGTTATAGAAAATGATGTTCATATTGGAACGGGATGTACGATAGATCGTGGTGTTACAGGTGATACCACTATAGGAGAAGGTTCAAAATTGGATAATCAAATTCAAATTGGCCATGACACTGTTTTAGGAAAAAAATGTCTTATTGCTTCTCAAACTGGTATTGCAGGATGTTGTATTTTGGAAGATGAAGTAACTCTTTGGGGACAAGTCGGAACAAACAGTGGAATTACTATAGGCAAAAAAGCTGTTGTTTTAGGGCAAACCGGTGTTACTAAATCTATTGCTGGAGGTAAAACCTATTTCGGAACACCTATCCAAGAATCCAGAACAAAGCTAAAAGAAATGGCCGCATTACGTCATTTACCAGAGCTACTGCAAAAGTTGAAAGAAAAGTAAAAATTATTTTTATAAATCGACTTCAAAAAATTACATTTGTACCAATCAAAAATCAACTTCAATGAGTGTTTTAGTTAACAAAGATTCAAAAATAATTGTACAAGGATTTACAGGCAGTGAAGGCACATTTCATGCGTCTCAAATGATTGCTTACGGTACCAACGTTGTTGGTGGTGTTACACCAGGAAAAGGAGGGCAAACGCACCTTGATAAACCAGTTTTTAATACCGTAAAGGAAGCTGTTGAACAAGTCAGTGCCAATACAACTATTATTTTTGTACCTCCAGCCTTTGCAGCTGATGCTATTATGGAAGCCGCTGATGCGGGAATTGAAGTCATCATTACCATTACAGAAGGTATTCCTGTTGCTGATATGATTAAAGCATCAGATTATATAAAAGATAAAAACTGCCGATTGGTTGGGCCAAATTGCCCAGGGGTAATTACACCAGATGAGGCCAAAGTAGGTATTATGCCTGGATTTGTATTTAAAAAAGGTGATGTGGGTGTGGTCTCTAAATCTGGAACCCTTACTTACGAAGCTGCAGACCAAGTGGTAAAACAAGGTTTGGGTGTTTCAACTGCCATTGGTATTGGTGGTGACCCTATTATTGGAACAACAACTAAAGAAGCCTTAGAATTACTTATTAATGACAAAGAAACCAATTGTGTAGTAATGATTGGTGAAATTGGCGGACAATTGGAAGGCGATGCTGCACAATGGTATAAAGAAAGTGGAAGCACAAAACCTGTTGTAGGGTTTATTGCTGGTGAAACTGCACCTGCTGGACGTACTATGGGACATGCTGGAGCTATTGTTGGAGGTAGCGACGATACGGCACAAGCCAAAAAACGAATTATGCGAGAGTGTGGAATTCATGTTGTAGATTCTCCTGCAGAAATTGGTAAAAAAGTTGCCGAAGTTTTAGGGTAAAACTTTTCTAAATAAATAAACAGCCGTTATGGCGGTTTTTTGTTTTAATAAATTATTTTATGTAGAATATGGAAAAACTCCTTGCTCACCGCTACCGCCGTTAAATGATGGTAATTTGTAGGTTTCAATTTTGATAGTTTCATTTATGTAAACCTCTTCATCTTCCCAAATATACTCACCTTTTTCACTATCCCATACCATTGTGTAAATATATCCCTTAATACTTAGATGGAACGTGTAATAATCTTTATCGTATGAATAATCAATTAATGTTACTCCTGATTTTGGTGATAAATTTCCTATGGCAACGTCTGTAATTTGTCCATTTTCTAAATTTATTCCATAAGAAAATTTTAATAAACTTTTGTTAAAGATATTGACTATAATGTTCGTATACCCTGAAATTGTTATATCTACATAAAAAACATAAGTTTTAATTTACAATTATATTTATTTTTCTTTCTGTCTTGCTTGCAATATCTCATTTAAGCTCATCATTTACCCATATTTTAGTAAACCGTAATACATTAGTAAATTTTTCAACTTTACATTTTAATGTATCCTTTTCAGTATTTGATATTTCAATTATATATTCTGCAAAGTTTACGTTAGGTTCGGGGAACAACCCCGTGGTTTGAATATAAATATCCCCATTTGAGTTCGAGTCTGTTCTATACCCATATGGATAATCCCAATTGCTGTTTTCTATGATTGTTGTTTTATTTTCTATTAGTTTGTAAAAACGTACATTTTCAATATTAAAACCATTATTAGTTGAAGGATTAAACATATTGTCCCCATTATAGTTAATAACGTTAATTATAATTTGCAAATCCATAGCGGTTGATTCTGGCAAACAACATTCATTTTTATCACAAGAAAAAAGTAAAATTATTGCTGAAAGTAAACATAAATATTTCATGATTTTTAAGGTATTATGTGATGAACTATTCTTTTGTTATAAGTATAATCATTATTGCCAATTTTAAAGCTTGAAAACCACCCATTTCCATAACTATTCCACCCCCAATTGATATGTAAAAACAATAATCCCCACCCAATAACATCACTGTTTGGATCATCATTGCATACAAAATATCTTTTAAATCCATCACCTACCCAAGCATGACCACCTTCGCCCCAACAAAAAATTCCAAGAAAACAGTTTTTTGTACTTCCTTTAAATATTACAGGTCTATCAGCTCAAATTTCATTTTTAAATATCTCACTTATGTAGTTATTTATTCGAGCTGATGAATATCCAAAATTATTTCTCAAAGCATTATCAATATCTTCTGAATCAGCACCAGAACCATCACATCCCCAGTCCATGACAACTGAATTTGCTGCGTCTCGCATTAATTGAGAAATCTCATTAAAACCAGCTGAGTTCCGTGGAGGTGAAGTTGCATTTCTCATATTTGGCATAATCGAATAGTTGTAATTTGATGGTTGCTCATGATACCTAATGATTTGAGCCATCGCAGTAGCCACACATCGTGAAGGGGCATTACTATTAAAAGTATTACAATTCATATTTGGTGCAAAATTATTGTATCCATGCCATTGCCCCCAATTAGTATTTAAAAGTGGGTTAATTATTTCAGTTTCATTGTTACAGCCAGTTGGCGGAGGGATTTTATTTGTATCAAATATATAGTCCCAAATCAACTTTGTTACTTTACTCTGTTTTTTGTTATTAGTTCTAGCTTTAACAATATTAGATTCTGCTTCATTAAACGAATCAATAAGTCCTCCAGGTAATCGATTTTTTTTAAATTCAAAATTTCCTTCAGTAGAAAACGCTAAAATTGGAATTAATCTTTTATCGCCTGATATTACAACAAATGAATTATTAGAATAGTTAGCAATGTAAAATAGATTGCCAAAATTTGTATTATTATCTTTAATGTATTTAAAACTAGTTAATGTCTTTTTATCTGATGAAGATTCTTCAAATTCATCAAGTCTTAAGTTTTTAGCAATTTTATATACTGTATCATATGAAACTAAAAACTCTTCTTGAGAATTGTTTTTTAGTACATCATAATCTTGTTGATATTCATCGCACTGATAAAAAATTATACAAATACACAAGATTGAAATTATTCTTTTTATAATTTAATTTTTAACCAAATAAATCTTCTGTAAAACAGAAAAAACCTTAGTAGAATTATAATGTAAAATCAAATGAATGTAACGTAGGTTTTCATGTTTAGAAGAATAGATTTGGTGTCATATTCATATCAAATGTATAAAATATTTTATAAAAATTAAAAAGCGTACGTATTTTTAACAGAAATTTTAAAGCAAACAACTAATCTCTGCTAGTATTCGCAATGCAAGTTTAAACACCAAAACATATTACTTTATAAATTGTATTCTACAATTTGATTTGAAGTATGCTTACAATTCTCTATTTTTGCAAAAAAATTAAAGACATACATGCTTTCAGTTTCAAACTTATCGGTTCAATTTGGCAAGCGCATCCTTTTTGACGAAGTCAACGTTACTTTTAACAGTGGTAATTGCTATGGTATTATTGGTGCCAATGGTGCTGGAAAATCAACATTTCTAAAAATTCTTTCTGGAACTCAAGAAGCAACATCTGGCCACGTACATTTGGAACCAGGAAAACGTATGTCAGTTTTGGAACAAAACCATAACCTATACGATAGTCATACTGTACTAGAAACCGTACTTATGGGAAACAAGCCTTTGTTCGCCATTAAGTCTGAAATTGATGCACTTTACAATGATTATAATGACGCTAACGCCGATAGAATAGGGGAATTACAAGTGCAATTTGAAGAAATGGATGGGTGGAATGCCGATAGCGATGCTGCTGCCATGCTATCCAATCTTGAAATCAAAGAAGAATTACACTATACGGCTATGGCCGATTTAGACGGTAAACAAAAGGTTCGCGTGCTTTTGGCACAAGCGCTTTTTGGTTCGCCCGATGTGCTTATTATGGATGAGCCTACCAATGATTTGGATTATGAAACGATTGCATGGTTAGAAAACTTTTTGGCGAACTATGATAACTGTGTAATTGTAGTCTCACACGATCGACACTTTTTAGATGCAGTTTGTACACATATTTCTGATATTGATTTTAGTAAAATCAATCATTTTTCTGGAAATTATTCCTTTTGGTATGAATCCTCTCAATTAGCTGCAAAACAACGTGCACAACAAAACAAAAAGGCCGAAGAAAAAAAGAAAGAATTAGAAGAATTTATCCGCCGTTTCTCTGCAAATGTTGCCAAATCTAAACAAGCTACAAGTCGAAAAAAAATGATTGATAAGCTCAATGTTGCAGACATAAAGCCATCGAGTAGACGTTATCCTGCAATTATTTTTGAGCGTGATCGTGAAGCTGGTGATCAAATTTTAAATATTGAAAAACTATCTACAGAGTTGGACGGTGAGGTGTTATTTCAAAATATTGATTTGAATTTAAATAAAGGCGATAAAGTCGTAGTGTTTTCAAAAGATTCAAGAGCTACAACCGCTTTTTATGAAATCATTAATGGTAATTTAAATGCTAAATCTGGAAAATTCAGTTGGGGAGTTACTACTACTCAATCCTATTTACCGCTAGACAATAGCGAATATTTTTCTGAAAAATTAACTCTTGTTGATTGGTTGCGTCAGTGGGCCACCACTGAAGAAGAACGCGAGGAAGTTTACATTCGTGGATTTTTAGGGAAAATGATTTTTAGTGGAGAGGAAGCCTTAAAAACTGCAGATGTTTTATCTGGTGGAGAAAAAGTACGTTGTATGCTTTCGCGTATGATGATGATTCGTGCTAATGTTTTGATGCTTGACGAGCCAACAAATCATTTGGATTTGGAAAGTATTACGGCGTTTAATAATTCACTTAAAAATTTTAAAGGTACTGTTCTATTTACGACCCACGACCATGAATTTGCCCAAACTGTTGCCAACAGAGTCGTGGAGCTGACACCAAATGGAATTATAGATCGCTATACCACATTTGATGAGTATATGCAAGACGATAAAATTAAAGCACTAAGAGATAAAATGTACAGTTAGTCTTTAGCTTGTCCTTTTAATTTTTGTTTTAAAAAATTAATGGCTATAGCTATTACAATACATATTAGTGCTGCTAATATTGGAATATTTTCGAATTTAAAAAAGACTTTAAGGACTTGAAGTACAACTCCTGCAAGAAGAAAACCTACCGTTAATATTGATAAAAATCGTTTCATAACAACCAATTTAATTTAACCCCAAGGGGTATTAGCAAAGCACTAAAAAATTAAATTGATTTTTATTAAATAAAATAATCTACTTCTAACTGTTCAGCATTACTGGCATCACTAGCATTGTAACATGTTCTCCTTCATCAAGACCATCTACAGGGGTTAGAATTCCTGCTCTGTTTGGTAAACTCATTTCGAGTTGAACATCGTCTGCATTGATATTGCTTAGCATTTCGGTTAAAAACCTTGAATTGAACCCAATTTGCATGTCATCTCCTTGATAGTCACAAGTAAGACGTTCTTCCGCTTTATTGCTATAATCAATATCTTCAGCAGAAATATTCAATTCTGCACCAGCAATTTTCAGTCTAATTTGATGTGTAGTTTTATTTGAAAAAATGGAAACACGACGGACAGAATTTAAAAATTGAGTGCGACCAATCGTCAATTGATTAGGATTTTCTTTCGGAATTACAGCTTCATAATTTGGATATTTTCCATCAATTAATCGACAAATAAGGACAGAATTATCATATGAAAATTTCGCATTGGATTCGTTGTATTCAATGGTAACATTTTCATCGCTTGATGCTAAAATTCCTTTTAATAAATTTAAAGGTTTTTTTGGCATAATAAATTCGGCTGTTTCACTAGCCTGAACATCTGTTCTTGAATATTTTACAAGTTTGTGTGCATCAGTGGCTACAAATGTAAGTCCGTCAGTTGAAAACTGAAAAAAGACACCACTCATTACAGGTCTTAAATCATCGTTTCCAGCTGCAAAAATGGTTTTATTAATTGCTGTAGCCAATAGCTCAGAAGGGACAACAGTGTTGCTTGGGTTATCAAGCGCAATTGTTTTTGGGAATTCATCTGCACTAGCATAGGCAAGCGCATATTTTCCATGATTGGAACTAATTTCTATAGTGTTGTTAGATTCAACAACAAAAGTTAGAGGTTGTTCTGGAAATGTTTTTAGGGTTTCTAACAATAATTTGGCAGGAATAGCCACTTGACCTTCACTATCGCTCTCAACCTCTAAAACAGAGGACATTGTGGTTTCCAAATCACTAGCTGATACCGTTAGTGTTGATGATGTGAGTTCGAATAAAAAATTGTCTAAAATAGGTAAGGTGTTAGAGTTATTGATCACACCTCCCAAGACTTGGAGTTGCTTTAGTAAATATGTACTCGAAACGATGAATTTCATGTGTTTTATTGTTTATTTTAGGTATATACTTACAAATATATTCTTTAGATGTGTATTAACGAAAGAAACTTATTAACATTTGACTGATGTTTTTAACCACTAATTTAGTCTTCAAAGAATTGAACAGTAACACTGTCCATCATTTCCAATCCCATAAGGGTGGAAGCTCCTCCAACGGTTGCTTTATTGCTTTTATACATTGCAATTTCTAAAAAATCTGAAGAATTAAAGACCACAAGTCCACGACCTTCATCATTGCGGTTTTTAAGAGGTATACTAAAGTCTACAATTTCTGAATATTGTGAGTAAATTTTTTTGAATTTATGATTACGAGCCAATATTTCAAATCGACGGCCTTTTTGAATAGTTTCGAAAAATCGTTTTTTAATGTTTGTAATTACATTGTCATAACGGTCTATAAAAATAACATTTCCAATAAGTTGCGATTGATCTGAACTCACAAAAGGCATAAGATTTGTAATAGGTTTAATCTCTTTAATGGTTTTGCCAATCACTTCCAAAGTGCCACCACGTGCAATATGTGCAGCGACTTTTACAAAAACATCTAAAACAGGAAAACTACCAACAACTTTATTATGAATATTAATTTCAACAATGTGTTCAGGAGTGATTTCAGTACAAATCATACTTAAAATTCCATTATTTGCACAAATAAAAAAATGACCATTGAGAGCCATTGCAATATGTTTGTTTTCTGGGTTAAATTCGGAATCAACACCAATAACATGTATGGTTCCTTTAGGAAAACTTTTAAATGCATTTTGAATAACATAGGCAGCTTCCAATACATTAAAAGGAGAGATATTGTGCGAAATATCCACAATAGTTACATTCGGTATTTCAGAGTATAACGCCCCTTTTACAGCACCAACAAAGTGTGCTTTCATTCCAAAATCAGTGGTAAGAGTAATAATGGCCATTAAGTATGAGCTGTTCTGGTGTTAAATGTAATTAAAAATGCTCTTTTCTTGCATTACAAACCTACATAAATTTTTGTTTTAAAATTTTATTAACAGTAGTAAATATTTATGTAAAAATGTTAGTATTTTTATGTTATCATTTTTTTTAACCCTCATAATCATCAAGCATTTGAATGAACTCATATTAGAACTCGAAGAAATTACGCCAAAAGATTTTTTTGGTCCACAAAATAAAAACATAGAACTCCTTAAAAAATATTTTCCAAAACTGAAAATTGTAGCTAGAGGCAATAAAATTACAGCATTTGGCGACGAGGAATTGCTTGAAGAATTTGACAAAAGAATGGAAATGTTGTTGAGTCATTTTGGCAACTACAACAAAATTGATGAAAACATGATTGAGCGTGTACTTACAAGCGATTCCAAAGAAGATTATGAAACGTCTAGTACAAGTGGAGAAGTTATACTTCATGGTGTTAATGGTCGACTAATAAAAGCTCAGACAAGTAACCAAAGAAAACTTGTAGATGCTGTGCGTCAAAATGATATGGTATTTGCTATTGGCCCAGCAGGAACAGGAAAGACATATACAGGTGTTGCTCTTGCAGTTAAAGCACTAAAGAACAAAGAAGTAAAACGTATAATACTTACAAGACCCGCTGTAGAAGCTGGTGAAAATCTAGGGTTTTTACCTGGTGATTTAAAAGAAAAATTGGATCCCTATATGCAGCCTCTCTACGATGCTTTACGCGATATGATTCCTCAAGAAAAATTAGATAATTATTTAGAAAAAGGTATCATCCAAATTGCTCCTTTGGCATTTATGCGTGGACGAACCCTAGATCATGCTTTTGTAATTTTGGATGAAGGCCAAAACACCACTCATGCTCAAATGAAAATGTTTTTGACACGAATGGGGAAAAATGCAAAATTTTTACTCACAGGTGATCCTGGGCAAATTGATTTACCAAGGCGGGTCATTTCTGGATTAAAAGAAGCGTTATTAATTTTAAAAGATATCAAAGGAGTAGGAATGGTGTTCTTAGATGATAAAGATGTGATTCGACATAAATTAGTAAAGCAAGTTATTGAAGCCTATAAAAACATTGAAAATAGAGAATAATTCAGCAACATGAGTAAAACGATAATAGATACAAATTTTAATTTTCCTAATCAAAAAGGGGTGTATAAGGGAAAGGTTCGAGAGGTATACACCATTAACGACAACTTACTTGTGATGATTGCCACAGATCGACTTTCTGCTTTTGATGTTGTAATGCCAAAAGGTATTCCTTATAAAGGACAAATATTAAATCAGATTGCAACAAAAATGATGAAAGCCACAGAGGATTTAGTCCCAAATTGGTTAATTGCAACTCCCGATCCAAATGTTGCAGTTGGGCATCTGTGTGAACCATTTAAGGTAGAAATGGTGATAAGAGGCTACATGTCTGGCCATGCCGCAAGAGAATATAAAGCTGGAAAACGTGTACTTTGTGGCGTGTCAATGCCAGATGAAATGAAAGAAAATGATGCCTTTCAAACTCCAATTATAACCCCTGCAACAAAAGCTGAAATGGGAAATCATGATGAAGATATTTCACGTGAAGATATATTGGCTCGTGGAATTGTTTCTGAAGAGGATTATTTGATTTTGGAAGATTATACCAGAAAACTCTTCCAAAGAGGAACAGAAATTGCAGCCAAACAAGGACTGATTTTAGTTGATACTAAATATGAATTTGGAAAAACTAAAGAAGGAAAAATTGTGTTAATCGATGAAATTCACACTCCTGATTCATCGCGTTATTTTTATGCTGAGGGCTATGAAGAGCGTCAACAAAAAGAAGAACCTCAAAAACAACTCTCAAAAGAGTTTGTTCGCCAATGGTTGATTCAAAATGGATTTCAGGGCTTAGAAGGGCAAACTCTACCAGAAATGAGCGACACCTACATACAAACCGTTAGCGAACGCTATATCGAATTGTATGAAACCATAACGGGAGAGTCTTTCAATAGAGCTGATCTTTCAAACATTAATGAAAGAATAGAAAAAAACGTCCTTAATTACTTCTCGAAATAAACAATAAACTAATTTTTTGAGTCAATTGTCGGATTTTGTAATATAAAAATGAGTTAGCTTTTGTTCTATATATTGCGATAAAACTGACGCTACTTAAAAATAATAGTGCACCAAGAATAACTTCTGTTGGATTTAAATTTTTTCCAAGTATTCGGTTTAATCCTATTCCTGTAAAACTTCCATAGAGTACAATAAAATGAATAACGTAGATTGAAAGTGTTTTTTGTCCAATTTTGAGTATTAGAGTTTGCTTTAAAAATCTTTCAAAAGCATAAAAAATTCCGAAAATCACTAGAACATTTCCTAAACGAATAAACAGATAATTAAAATTAGCTACATCACTAATAAGTCGAATGTCAGTCCATAAATAAATGTTTTGAAACATCCAAGTGGAACCATTTACTAAAAACAACCCTAGTATTAAGAATACAAATATGATAATAGACTTAAATTTTGGACTATTTATATAGCTATAAAAAAGAGTTGCAATAAAAGCGCCATAAGTCATGTACCCAAACCATGGGACAATAGTAAAAATCGAACCATTATATTTGGTTAAATAATTGGCAAAAAATAGTGGAATATTCTCGGCAGTATATGTTCTATATAAAGGCTCAGTAATAAAAATAACCCCGCCTAAACAAAACATTAAAACAGAGAAGACTAATACTTTTCGTTGTACAAATTTGTAAAAGAAAATGATTAGAATAAGTGACAAACCAATGCATTGCAAAACATCAATAACTAAAAAATAAGTATCAAAATTTCCTGAAAACCATCTAAAAACAGGAATACGTAGAGCATATCCGATTCCAATAAGCATAAGGCCACGAACTATTCCTTTTTTTATACGCTCATTTGATGTTCCGTTAGCGTTGGCCTTTATTAATAAATACGTAAAAATTAATCCAGAAATTGTAAAAAAAACAGGAGCTGTTATTCCTCTAAAATATTGCCAAATTTGAAATGCTAAATTTGAAGTATCACGAAAATCTACTGCTAAAAGTGTATCAATAAAATGCCCCTGAAGCATCATAAGAATTGCAAAGGCTCGAACAGCATCAATAAAATATAAGCGATTGGTTTTCAAATTGCTAATTTAGAACAAAAGTAATGCATTGAGTTTTAATTTATTTCAATTATCCATTAAACATATTCTAAATATTTAATTAAATTAGTGAAAAATTAAAACTTTATGTATTCTTTTCATCTGAAAAACAAAACGGATTACAATACAGCCTATGAAGCCTCTGTAGAAAGTCCAGAACACTTTTGGGAAGCTATTGCAAAGAATAATTTTCATTGGAAAAAGCCTTGGAATCGGGTTTTGGAATACGATTTTTCTGTACCAAAAATTAAATGGTTTGAAGGTGCTGAACTGAACATTACAGAAAACTGTATTGACCGTCATTTGGAAAATAAGGGTGATAAAACAGCCATTATATTTGAACCCAACGATCCAAAATCTGAAGCTGAACACATTAGTTATAGAGATTTACATGTCCGTGTGAACAAATTTGCAAATGTTTTAAAATCAAAAGGGATAAACAAAGGAGACAGGGTGTGTATATACTTGCCAATGATTCCCGAATTGGCAGTCTCGGTTCTTGCTTGTGCTCGAATAGGTGCAATTCATTCTGTGGTTTTTGCAGGATTTTCATCTACTGCCTTGGCGACTAGAATTAATGATTGTAATTGTAAAATAGTAATTACAAGCGATGGCAGTTATCGTGGTGCAAAAACAATTGACTTAAAAGGAATAGTTGATGAAGCTTTAGAATCTTGTCCTAGTGTAAGTTCTGTTCTTGTTGCAAAACGAATACATTCTAATATCAACATGAAAAATGGGAGAGATGAATGGCTTCAATCTCTTTTAAATGATGCCTCAGAATCGTGTAAAGCTACAATAATGAATGCTGAGGATCCTCTTTTTATTCTATACACTTCGGGGTCTACTGGAAAGCCAAAAGGTATGGTTCATACCACCGCGGGGTATATGGTTTATACTGCATACACTTTTAAAAATATATTCCAATATCAAGACGATGATGTATATTGGTGTACAGCTGATATTGGTTGGATTACAGGGCATAGCTATATTGTATATGGACCTCTTTTGAATGGTGCTACAACAGTCATGTTTGAAGGGGTGCCTAGTTATCCAAATTATGGACGTTTTTGGGATATTGTTCAAAAACATAATATTAATCAATTTTATACAGCACCAAACGCCATAAGAGCATTAGCAAAACAAGGTGATGA
>ENA-UZWU01004682-UZWU01004682.1-metagenome-genome-assembly--contig:-Day-4--1m-contig-4682_pt1 | contig 20155 bp, 12 predicted proteins | sample MGYA00260345_ERZ794905 | MGnify/ENA metagenome assembly ERZ794905
AAATTATCACGTACCAAAAACAGAATACTAGGAGGCGTTTGTGGGGGTATCTCAAAGGCTGTCAACATTAACATGCCCATTGTAAGAATACTTTTTGTCATTCTATTATTCTTTTCCTGTGGCATCTCTGTTATTGTTTATATGGGTTTATGGATTATTGTTCCAACAGAAACTTTAGAATCTAAAAAAAAGGCAATTAACAATAGCTTAGATAGTAATATTTTTGATCGAAACACATCTAATGATATTGAGTTGAACCCACCTAGTACTACAAATAAGGTGGCAACGGTAACAATTAGCATGATAGTAGGTGGTATTGTACTAGGCATTTATGGCGCTAGTGTTGGCGCTGGTGTTGGGGCAGATGAAGGCTTTACGAAAGGCAGTAGTATAGGACAATTGCCATTTATTTTGATTTTTGGAACCATAGGTTTAATAAGCGGCGCTGGTCTTAGTTTTCTAGCCTCTTTCCTTTACGTTTTGCTGAGGAAAAAATAAATAAAACGAACTTACACCTCCTCTAATTTTGCGATATAAGGTTTTAACAAAGGTAAGCATCAAAAACAAACGCCACATTGCTCTGGCATCAATTTGTTGGCTTGCTGTATACCTATTGTATTTATTTTTAGGAGTCCCATAAATTGAGAGGGTGTTCAAAGAGCAAGTTTTACGGTACTCAGCGGTTTGACTTTCAAATACCTTTCTTCCTTACTATTTACTCTTACGATATTTCGCTTGTATTTAGCTCGATCATTAGTTACAGACAATTTCTTCATCGGTATCTTTTAGTACCCACCTATACTTTGCCAAGACGCATACTTATTGACTTTAAAAAAGTTGTACAATAAAAACATAAAAGTTGTACAACTTTTTTAAAAATATTGTACAATAAATTATAAAAAGATGTAGAAGTTTTTGAAGACCGATAGTCATCAGCTAACAGTTACGATAGCAGCCCTAAACGAGAACACACCAAACAGAAAGTACAAACCATGAGTATTGCGTAAATAATTAAAAAAGTAGTAATAACCGGTAAAATAAACGATACATTTTTTTTCCAAATAAGTTTGCGGAAATCCACATTTTTTTTTGCGGAAATCCGCAGAAATAATTATTTTAGTCTTTGTAACTTTGTAATGCGTGTAAAGAGAATTGAAAAATTAAAAATCTATTTAAATAAAGCCCCTAGCTTATTTAGCGTTAATGGCGGATTCTTGCTGAACTATAACACCTCAGCAACTTATAAACTAAGTACTAAAGTAAAGTCTATTAGAATCCGCCACTAACAATACTACACAAACAAGTTGTATTTAATTACAACATAAACTTTTAAAATTATTTATTGCAAACGTAGAAGTTTTATGGCTTCTATTTTTATTTTGATAAATTTTAACTTGTTCTATTTAGATTTATGCAGGTATTCAGAAACTCTTAAGAAAATAAAAACTGTAAAAGCCACCCCCAAGAGGACAAATACTAAGGCTGTTTCAAAAGAAGATTGACGAGTAACTAAAGTGTCTGGTGATATAATTTGGAAAAACATAAGCAGTAGGTTTAAGGTTCTTTATAAAAATACAACCTAACTTTTGCTCTCAACCTTAAATCATCGTTTAAATGTGTTTAAGTATAGTTTAAATGTATTTTTATGACTTTTAATTGTGAAATACTTGTGTTTTTTATAGTAAGTTGGTTGTCTCTAAAATAACATTAAAGGCAATAGATGTAGCTCATTTACAAAGTGGTATGTACATTGTAAAGATTGTAGATGAACAAAAAGAGATAGTTAAAAAGTTTATTAAGAAATAAACTTGTTTTAAAATACTATTATCATTCTTTTAAAATTAAAAAAACCTTCATCAAAAGATGAAGGCTTTTTTTGAGGTGTCTAGCGGATTCGAACCGCTGTACATGGTTTTGCAAACCATTGCCTAGCCACTCGGCCAAGACACCTTTTAACTTATAAAATGAATTCCTAAAACTAGGAATTTACTATAAGGACTGCAAATTTACGCAAATTTACAAGTATTGCAAGTGTTTTTTTATTTTATCGCTTTTTTGTGAGAATTATAACAACCTCTTCTACGTTTCCGCCAATAGGTGGGTTTATTTTTGCTACTGAAACCTTGGCTTTTTTTACCATAGAAATTTCCTTAAAAATTCTATCTAATATTCTCTGTGCCACTTCTTCTAACAACTGAGATCGTATTGCCATCTCTTCTTTTACAATAAGATTTAAATGCACATAATCTACTGTATCGATTAACGCATCTGTTTTTGATGATTTTTTTAAATCTGCCTTTACTTCAACATCAACTTTATATTCAGAGCCTATTTTTGCTTCTTCATCTAAACATCCGTGAAATGCGTATAACTTAATATTATTTACCTGTATTGTTCCCATTAAAAAAAACCGAATTCTAAATTGTTAAAAATAAACTGTTTTATGTATGTAAAAGTACAATAAAATAAAAGCTATATATCTATTTCTAATCTTTTTTAGCAACAAACACATCCGCGTTAGTGATTGAAGTGACATCCTTTTTGGCTCTTTTTTAAGCTAAAAAGATAAAACGGAAAGCGCGACCTGAAAGGGAACGCCCAAAATGAAAATATACAAGTTATTTTACTTAATTTTGTGGCTTACTTTTCTTGTATCCCGACCGCGCTCGCTAGAACAAGAAAATCAATTATATTTAATTATGTCTGAAGAGAATAAATCGCTCAATTTTTTAGAGCATATCATAGAAGAAGATTTGGCAAACGGCATGCCGAAAGAAAATTTACGCTTTCGTTTTCCGCCAGAACCTAATGGATATTTGCATATTGGTCACACAAAAGCTATCGGAATTAGTTTTGGTTTAGGTGAAACTTATAATGCGCCTGTAAATTTGCGTTTTGATGATACAAATCCTGCAAAAGAGGAACAAGAGTATGTAGATGCTATTAAGAGAGATATCTCTTGGCTAGGCTATTCTTGGGCAAATGAATGTTATTCTTCAGACTATTTTCAGCAATTGTTCGATTGGGCTGTTTTGTTAATTAAAGATGGCAAAGCTTATGTAGATTCTCAATCTTCTGAAGAAATGCGTGCTCAAAAAGGTACGCCTACTGAGGTAGGAACAAATAGTCCTTTTAGAACCCGCTCTATAGAGGAAAACCTAGAACTTTTTCAAGGAATGAAAGAGGGTAAGTTTAAGGAAGGGGAACATACTTTGCGTGCAAAGATTGATATGGAAAACCCAAACATGTTAATGCGCGACCCTTTAATGTATAGAATTATGTATAAAGCGCATCATAGAACTGGTGATGATTGGTGCATATACCCAATGTATGATTGGACGCATGGTGAGAGTGATTATATTGAACAAATATCGCATTCTTTGTGTTCTTTAGAGTTTAAACCTCACAGAGAATTATATAACTGGTTTCGCGATCATGTTGTTGAATACAGCAGATCTGAATATCCAAACCCGCCAAAACAACGCGAGTTTTCTCGTTTGAATTTGAGTTATACAATTATGAGTAAACGTAAATTGTTAACCTTAGTTGAAAATGGAAATGTTGCTGGTTGGGATGACCCAAGAATGCCTACAATTTCTGGTTTACGAAGACGAGGGTATACACCAAATGCCATTAAGAGTTTTGTTGAAACTGTTGGGGTTTCTAAGCGAGAAAATGTAATTGATGTTGCTTTATTAGAGTTTAAAATTCGTGAGGATTTAAATAATACTGCCAAAAGAGTTATGGGTGTTTTAGACCCTGTAAAAGTGGTTATCACCAATTATCCTGAAGGAAAAGAGGAAATATTAGACGCTAACTATAATGATTATGAAGAAGGATTTGGAAGTAGAGAAGTGCCTTTTTCTCGTGAAATTTATATAGAAAAAGAAGATTTTAGAGAAGAAGCAAATAAAAAATTCTTCCGTTTAAAGTTAGGAAAAGAAGTGCGTTTAAAAAACGCTTACTTTATTACTGCAAACAGCTGTACGAAAGACGAAGATGGAAATGTAATTGAAATTCAGTGTACGTACGACCCATTAACAAAATCTGGTATGGATACTGAAGAGAGTAAACGTAAAGTAAAAGGTACTTTGCATTGGGTATCTGTAAAACATGCCGTGAAAGCAGAAGTGAGAGCTTATGATAGATTATTCTTAGACGAAGCACCAGATTCTCATAAAGACAAAGACTTTATGGAGTTTATAAATCCTAATTCTTTAGAAGTAATTACTGCCTTTTTAGAACCTAGTTTGCAAACAGCGAGCATTGGAGAACGTTTTCAGTTTCAACGTTTAGGTTATTTTAATGTGGATGATGATTCTACTAAAGAAAACTTGGTATTCAATAAAACAGTTGGACTAAGAGATTCCTGGACTAAAAAATAAGGTATAAATACCTTACTTTAGATGCATAAAAAAAAGCCTCGGTAGAATCCTACCGAGGCTTTTTTTATGCATAATTTTAAAGAAAACTAACTTTACATTTTAATGAATCTAATAGCCTTAGCATTTTCGATTCTTATAAAATACGTTCCATTACTTAAATCTTGAATCGTAATATCTTCATCATTTTCAACGTTTCCTTTTCCTACCTCTTTCCCTAACAAATTATATATGGTGTAGTTTGCTTTCTCAGAAAGACCACGAACTCGAATATAATTAATAGATGGGTTAGGATAAAGTTTTAATGACAACTTCTCACCTGTAATATCCTCTAACCCTAAGGTTGAAAGAATATCTGCATATAAAGTAGGTTGTGTTAAGGTATAGTTTCCACTATCAGTACCTGTAATGATAAATCCTGTAGTAGTAATTTGAATGTCTGTTCCTAATTCTGCACTTGCGAATGTAAATACAGGAGTCCCTCCTAAAACTACATCATCATCTGATACTACTCCTGAAAGAACAGGAGTCCCTGAGGCTGTTGCATCAGTAGTGCCATCATACACCTTATTGTCTCCTGTGATTCCTGTAATGGTCAATTCCTTCGCAGTAATGTCTCCTGAAAGTGTTGGTTGGGTAAGCGTATAATTTCCAGAATCGGTTCCTGAAATCGTTAGTCCTGTTGTATTAATCGTAATTCCTGTGCCTACATTGGCACTTGCAAAGGTGAAGACTGGGCTTCCTCCTAAAATCACATCATCTCCTGATTCCACTCCATTTAAAATAAATGTTCCAGTAGCAGTGGATGCTGTGGTGTCATCATATACTTTATCACTTCCTGTGATTCCTGTAATGGTCAATTCCTTCGCAGTAATGTCTCCTGAAAGTGTTGGCTGAGTTAAGCTATACTTCCCAGCATCTGCTCCATTGATGGTGTAGCCTGAGGTAATGATGGTGATTCCTGTCCCTACATTGGCCGAAGCAAAAGTAAAAACTGGTGATCCTCCAAGGAACACATCATCTCCTGCTTTAACACCAACGAGTGTGACTGTTCCCGTGGCACTGGCAGCTGTGGTGCCATTATATGTTTTGTTCAATCCTGTAAGCCCTGTAATGGTTAAAGAAATCAATTCTTCTGTAGTCACATCCAATTTTGTTGGACTTCCCTGTAGATTGGGTGTCCCCTCATCATCTCTAGCAACTACATAAACGTCATAGTCTGTACCTGCTGTTAAACCTGTAACACTAAAATCATTTGGAGGGACTCCTGTGGTTACACTGGCATTGTCTGAAGTCACAGCAGCTGCCCCTCCATTTCCTGTTCCGTTCACTACGTCTGATGACGTTGGTGCAGCAGCTCCGTCGGCAAGAACAACATAGAAAATATCTCCCGCTTCGTCAATGTCTGTGGTTAGGGTAAAACCTGTTTGGGTGACAGAGGAATAGGAAGGTGTACTACTCTCAAAGGATGGTGCAGTATCGTCTGTTACCGTAACAGTAATGCTATAAGTATCACTTTTACCACTACTGTTTACTTGGTATGTAAAATTATCTGTCCCACCAAAATTGCTGGGTGTGTAAATCACTGAACCAAAGGTTAATGTTCCATTACTTGGCGCAACAGATTGTGTTGAAGCTTCTAAGGCACTATCCACATCGTATCCTTCGGGGTCTATCACTAAGGTCTGACTACTGCTAATACTTCGCTTATTCCACGCTTCAGACTCCACCCAATCTGAGCCAGCATCCATATTAGTTAAGGTGCCATTAATATTATTGCTTGTTGCATCATAAACCTTTGTACCACCTTCTTCGTCTAAACGGAAAAGAGCTTCCAGATTTGTCTCATTACCGAGAAGGATCTTATAGCGATTGTTTTGAATTTCTGTCAGAGAACGTGCTTCATTCCAAATGCGTACCTCGTCTAACTGCCCTAAAAAAGAGTCACTAGATAGAAATCCCTTACCAAGCTTGAAACTTGTTGAGTTGGATACATTCGTAATTCCCCCTCCGTTAGTTGTGCCAATTTTCTGAGCTTCTAGAACTCCATCAACATACAGACTGGTAGTGGTACCTGAGCGGGTGACTGCAAAGTGGTGCCATTCGTTGTCGGCAATATTTGTTGTCCCAGTTATGTCACCATTATTCGTTGAACCAGACTCCTTGATCTCAAAGGCTAGAAGTCCAGATGAAGCCTGAACAAAGACATTGTATAATGGAGCTGTTGCAGCTGAGGTAGCTCGCTTTCCCATTATTCTCCTTCTAATTGAAGCATTGGGTATCTTTACCCATCCCTCAATAGTGAAAGGATTAGTTCCAAAGTTACCAAAGGTGGTAGAATTTAATTCCACAAATTCATTAGCTCCATCAAAATCAAGAGCTGTTCCTGACCCAGCTATTGGAGCATCATCTACAGGAGCAATGGTGAAATTAAACGTTTGGTCGTCAACAGTACCTCCCTGCCCGTCACTTACATCGACCCTAAAACTATCTGAGGTAGTTTCTCGTCCGTCATGCACATAGTCAATACGGTTGTTGTTAATATCATCTTGTGTAAAAGTACCACCCAAGGTTAGGGCTACGGTATTTTTTCTAAGCGTACCGTTATCTGGTAGCTCATCTAGTGTATAGGTAATATCCGTATCGGGCTCTTCTGCATCGTCAAACTCAAGTTCTGAGCTAGAAACGATATCTGTACCTCCCTCGCTTAATGAGGACCCTGTATTTGCAACAGCAGTTGGGGCTGTGTTTGACGCACTTTCAATAGTGATCACATATACCAAATCATTGTTATCATTAAGGTTATTTCCATTATAAAAAAAATTCCCTGTTAGATCTGCATTGTTTGTACTATAAACCAAGTATGCCGAAGTAGGAATATCGAAGGTATAGGTATTCCCCGAAGTTATAGGTATGTTTAACCCTGAAAAGTCCGTCACATCATACCCTGTTGCTGATCCTCCATTCTCTGTTAAGGTTTGCCCTGTAACACTCCCCAAGAGATTTGCTGGCGCAGTAGAAGCTCCATCATAAAAGTTGATAGTTTCTCCCGTACTTGTCTGGTCATATACAACTAATACAGCAATTGATTTTAGCGTCCCCGTTTGACATGCCACAAAAGATTGACCTAAATGTGCAAAGACAGTACCGTCGAAAGAATCATCAAATAAATTCTCAACCTCACAGGTTGTTTGTGCGTTGATGGATAAGGATAGGAATAGGCCAAATAAAAGACCTGTTAGTTGGGTAATTTTTTTCATAACAAAGAGTTTCGTTAAAATAAATTATTTAACATCTGTTTAAATATCGTTTAATTACTTGTTTACTAAGCCAAGATAAACTTTTAATTAATTTAAAAAAGAAAAAGATAGATTTTAATTCAAAAAACACGCAGTTATACCTGTTTTTTTTTAATAGCGCTAAACAACTATTGATGAAGCGTTTTGATATTTATTTGAAGTAAATACTTATTAAGAACACTCCATGGGTAGCACAACAAAAAACCCAAAAGAATGTATTCTTTTGGATTTTTGCTTTCTATTGTATAAATTTTAATCTTTTTAAGGGGCAGGGTTTGGTATCATCGAGTGTACTTCTTGAATTTCTTGCAAGGTTTCCTTTGATAATTCTATATGAATACTCCCAATGTTTTCTTTAAGTTGACTCATTTTAGTCGCCCCAATAATATTACTGGTTACAAATGGCAATTGATTTACAAAAGCCAACGATAATTCTGATAAGGTAATGCCATTATTTTTTGCGATTGACTGGTATCTTTTAACAGCTTCACTAGATCCATCTCCCATATAACGGGCTATAAACCTTGGAAATAAATTTCCACGTGATCCTTCTGGACTTTTTCCATCTATATATTTTCCTGACAATACGCCTTGTGCTAGGGGAGAATATGCCAACAAGCCTATGTTTTCTCTCAAGGATACTTCAGACATTCCAGCTTCATAGGTTCTATGAATCATCGAATACGAATTTTGAATGGTAACTGGTCTTGTCAAATTATGATCTTCAGCTGTTTTTAGGTATTTCATAGTGCCCCAGGGCGTTTCATTAGAAAGACCAATTGCTCTAATGGTGCCTGCTTTTACAAACGCGTTGAGTGTTTCTAAAATCTCTAAATGGTTTTCTGCTTCTTTGCTAGCTGTTTGATAAGGATAGTCTCTAACGCCAAAACAATTTACGCCTCTAGAAGGCCAATGCAATTGGTATAAATCTAAATAGTCTGTTTGTAACCTCTGTAAACTTCCTTCTACAGCATTCGTAATGTTTTGCTTAGTAAAACCACCAGTTCTGATATGTTTTGTATAGTCTCCACCTCCCGCAATTTTACTTGCTAAAACAACGTTTTCTCTGTTTCCTGTTTTTTGAAACCAATTTCCAATAATACGCTCTGTATCTGCATACGTTTCCGGGGTTGCCGGCACTGGGTATAACTCTGCCGTATCAAAGAAATTAACCCCTTGTTCTAAAGCATAATCCATCTGCTCGAATGCTTCTTCTGGGGTGTTTTGGTTACCCCAAGTCATGGTTCCTAAACAAATTTTCGAAACTTTAATCTCTGTATTTGGTAATTTCGTGTATTTCATGGATTGCTATATAAACGTGTATTTGTTAATTTGTTTGAAAAACTTTCTACGAATTTAGATTTTATTCGCCTAAAAAACAATAAGCGTGCAATTTTATCAATTGCACGCTTATTTATATTGTATTTTCTTTTGAAATGAAACTAACTTAAACAAGCTCCGTTTTACATCTTAAATACATAATTGCATCTCGAAAGTTTATTTCAAGATCGCTTCAATACCTGGTAAATTTTTACCTTCTAACATTTCTAACATAGCACCACCACCCGTAGAAACATAACTTACTTTTTCTGCAAAACCAAACTGTTTCACCGCTGCAACAGAATCTCCTCCTCCAACTAAAGAAAATGCTCCGTTTTTAGTTGCTTTATCAATAGAATCTCCTAAAGCGATTGTTCCTCCTGCAAAAGATTCCATTTCAAATACACCTAAAGGTCCATTCCATAAAATAGTTTTACACTTGTTTGCAACAGCATCAAAGTTTTCTCTAGATTTTGGCCCAGCATCAACGCCTTCCCAACCGTCAGGAATTGCATTAATATCTAAGGTTTGTGTATTTGCATCGTTCGAAAAATCATCTGCAGCAATAACATCTACAGGAATATGTACTTCAACACCTTTTTCTTTTGCTTGCTTTAAAATATCTAAGGCTAATTCCATTTTATCATCTTCACAAATAGAATTTCCAATTTTTCCACCTTGTGATTTAATAAAAGTAAAACTCATTCCACCACCAATAATTAAGTGATCTACCTTGTCTAAAATATTCTCAATAACCGTAATTTTAGAGGATACTTTTGCACCTCCTAAAATGGCTAAAACAGGTCTTTCAGAATTGTTTAATACTTTATCTATACTTTCAATTTCTCTTGCTAATAAGTTACCGAAACATTTGTTTTCTGCAAAGAACTGCGCAATAATGGTTGTTGATGCATGTGCTCTGTGTGCAGTACCAAAAGCATCGTTTACGTATACATCACCTAATTTTGATAATTTTTCAGCAAAAGCAACATCCCCCTTTTTCTCTTCTTCGTAAAAACGTAAGTTCTCTAATAATAAAACCTCGCCAGATTCTAAATTTGCCACAGCTTCTTCAACTTTATCTCCAACACAATCTGCTACAAATTTTACTTTAACTCCTAAAATCTCCGTTGCTGTCTCTACAATATGACGTAAAGAAAAGGAATCTTGAAATCCTTTTGGACGTCCTAAATGCGACATTAAGATACAACTACCTTCTTGTTCTAAAACATCTATAATCGTAGATTTTGCAGCTTGAATTCTTGTAGCATCTGTTACTTCTAATTTATCATTTAAAGGCACATTAAAGTCTACACGAATTAGCGCTTTCTTATTCTTGAAATTAAAATCTTTTAGTGTTTTCATCTTTTATTAATCTATTTTCAACAAAAATACCTTTTTATTTATTCTTTTTAATGGCGAAACTTCAAAAATCAATACAACGTTTTCGAAGGCAATGTAACACCTACAACGAATTCGAAAATTAAAAGATTGATTTCTAAAATTAATGAATTAATGACAAAGTAATTTTATATTTGCTTATGCTTTTCAACCAAATTATCGGTCAAGAACACATTAAAAAACACTTAAAAGTGTCTGCTGAAAACGGCAGAATTCCGCACGCACAATTATTTGTGGGTAAAGAAGGTAGTGGTACTTTGCCAATGGCCATTGCCTATGCTCAATTTTTATTGTGTAATTTTTCTGATAATGCAGACGCATGTAACCTGAAATGCGACAAACTACAACATCCAGATTTACATTTTGCATACCCTGTTACCTCTAATGAAAATGTAAAAAAACACCCTGTAAGTAGTTTGTTTTTGCAAGATTGGCGATCTTTTATTGCAACCCAACCTTACGGAAGCTTGTTTAATTGGTTGCAACATATTGGTGTAGAAAATAAACAAGGAGTTATTGGCGTTGATGAAGCACAAGAAATTGTAAAGAAACTAAAATTAAAAAGTTTTGAAGGTGGTTTTAAAGTGATGATTATTTGGATGGCTGAAAAAATGAATATTTCTGCTGCCAATAAATTATTAAAGTTAATTGAAGAACCGCCAGAAAAAACCGTGTTTATATTAATTACAGAAAGTGAAGAGCAGATTATAAATACCATAAAATCTCGTTGTCAGGCATTACATTTCCCTGCGTTGAGCGAGCAAGATATTTCTAATACTTTAGTTGTAGACCACCAGGTTTCTGATAACGATGCTGCTAAAATTGCACACCAAGCAGAAGGTAATTTTAACAAAGCATTGCATTTATTACAAAACGATTCTTCTGATATTATTTTTGAACAATGGTTTGTTGCATGGATTAGAACAGCTTTTAAAGCCAAAGGAAATGCTGCTGTTGTGCAACAATTAATTGAATGGTCTGATACCATTGCAAAAACCGGACGAGAAACTCAAAAGCGTTTTTTAGACTATTGTTTGCAATTTTTTAGACAAGCTTTATTACTAAATTACAAATCGGATAACTTGGTTTTTATGGAAACTAAAACCGGTTTTGACCTTTCTAAATTTGCCCCTTTTGTACATGCTGGTAATATTTTAGAAATTGAAAAAGAATTGAATGATGCGATGTATCACATTGAAAGAAACGGAAATCCAAAAATTATTTTGTTAGATCTTTCTATGAAATTGACGCGTTTTTTACATAAAAAAGAGGAGACTGTTTAGAAAAGCTATTTCTAGCTTTCACTACTTGCTTTTCTTATCTGTATCTTCTCCACAAAATCAAAATGACAACCTAAATGTCATTTCGAATGAAACGCAGTGGAATTGAGAAATCTAAACCCAATTATTCTCTGAGGTTTCTCCACAGAATCAAAATGACAACCTAAATGTCATTTCGATTGAAACGCAGTGGAATTGAGAAATCTAAACTATTGTTATCTTTAGATTTCTCCGCAAGGTCGAAATGACAACCTGAATGTCATTTCGAATGAAACGCAGTGGAATTGAGAAATCTCATTATAGCTATAAATCTAAATCTCATCATTTAAAAAATTCCATTGAGGATTTTTAGTAGAAATCAAATATTCTTTTTTCTTTCTGCTCCATTTTTTTAGTTGCTTTTCTCTTTTAATTGCTATTTCTACCTCCTGATAGTGCTCAAAATAAATTAAATACTTACAATTGTATTTATGAGAAAAGTGTTTAGAATTCGCTTCAGGATGAGAGTGATAATAGAGTCTTTCTTTTAAATTACTTGTAACACCAATATAGAGCACAGCTTTATTTTTATTAGTAATTATATAAATATAATAATTATGAGTTCCTTTTGTCTTTTTCATAAAGCGAAGATAGTATTTAGATTTCTCCGCAAGGTCGAAATGACAACCTGAATGTCATTTCGAATGAAACGCAGTGAAATTGAGAAATCTAAACTATTGTTATCTTGAGATTTCTCCACAAGGTCGAAATGACAGATTGCATTGAAGTGACAGATTGAATCGAAATGACAAACACATAAAAAATTACATTCCTTTTACCTTTCTTTTAGCAACATACAAATCTGTTATCGTTGGGTTTTCTGGGCAGCTTTTTATTTGGGTAAATGCATCGCCCGCTTTTACGAAACCAGTTTGAATCACTTTAAAATAAACACCACAAAGGGTACTATTCCAAAATTGTTTTAAAATTTTCATGTCGTTAAACCGAACTCCTAATTTTATACAAGGATCCCTCTGAAGAGTCGCTTCTAAAATAGCACCACCCACTTTAAAAGTATCGCCCTGATGAATCTTAGTTTCCTCTAGGTCATCAATGGTTAAGTTTTCACCAAACATTCCATTTTCAAACTCTAAATTTGGGTATAATTTTTGCCAATGCTCATAATGCTTTAAAGAATACCCATAAATTGCTTGTAAGATTCCTCCGTGATTCTCTCTATCACAAATTGCATCACCTTTAACATCTTCTCTATCTAAAAAAATAGGTTTATCAACAGTATATTTAAAAATACCGGTGGTAATCAATTCGCCTTTCCAATCTATCTCTTTTCGTTCTCCAATATTTGTAGAAACTATTTTCATGCCACGGGTTACTTTTTAAATTTCTCCAATGCTTTTTTTGTGAATTCAGACAATACTAATTCACCAGAAACAGCAGCTCTTTCTTCTAACAAATCAGTCCAATTTTCTGTTCCTTTCCACAATACTTTTTTCATTTCAGATAAAGCGGAAATATTGTAAGAAGCCAACTTTTCTGACAATAATTCTATGGCTGTGTCTAATTCTTTTGCTGTTTCAAATACCCTAGCATACAACCCTTTTTCTTTTGCCCAATAAGCGTTTTTCCAGTTGGTTGCATCTATGGTAAGTTCTGCCGTTCCTGAAACGCCAATTTTACGAGTTACAGCAGGTTCAATTACAAAAGGCCCAATTCCTATGGTGAGTTCAGATAATTTTATGGCAGCATTTTCAGTCGCTAAAACATAATCACAAGCCGCTGCTAAACCAACGCCACCGCCAACAGCTTTTCCTTGAACACGCCCAATAACTAGTTTTCCACAAGTTCTTACAGCGTTGATTACGTTTGCAAAACCTGAGAAAAATTGTTTTCCTTGTTCTAGATTAGAAATGGCAACCAACTCATCAAAAGAAGCACCGGCACAAAAAGCTTTTTCTCCTTCAGATTTTAAAATAATTACAAAAACCTCGGTGTTTTTGCCTACCGAAATGATTTCTTTGGTTAACCTGTCTAATAATTCACTCGGAAAAGAATTACTTGCAGGATGTCCAAATTCTATAGTGGCAATATTATTTTGAATTTTGGTATACAAACTTCCGTTTGATCTTGTAGCATTCATGAACTAAATTTTTAGTAAAAATATGATTTTATTCTTAATACGCTATCGGTACATTTTCTTAAATTTCTAGAAAAATACTTGCACAGACCAAACGCTTAATTGTTCTGAATAAGTGGTAAAAACTTGTTTCTAAATTTAATAATTAAGGGCAGGCCTCTTGCAATCATCCAAAGGGTAAAGGCAATCCAAATTGCTGTTAATTTTAAATCGTAATAATCAAAAACTAATAATGTGGGTATAAAAATAAACCCTGTAGATAGGATTAAAAGGTTTCTTAAATATTTCATTTCTCCCATACCTTTAAACATTCCGTCAAAAATAAAGGTGATGGCACTTATTGGCTGTGTGATTAGCACAATCCAAAAAACAGTATAGAATTGTTTTAATACGGCTGGATCTTTTGTAAATATTTGTCCGATGAAATTATAAAAAACAGCTCCTACCAAACCAATAATTACTCCTACAAACAAACCGTATTTTATGAGCTTGTTGCTTAAGGCTACTAAAGAATTGTAATCTTTTGCTCCCAAGAATTTACCTGATAAAATGTTCCCCGCACTAGAATACCCATCAACCATAAAAGCACCTAACAACCAAATATTAATACCAATGGTATAGGCTGCAATATATTCTTTGCCATAACCTGTAGCATAAGACGTTGCAAAATACAAAGCGGTATTTAATGCTATTGTTCTAATAAATAAATTGCCCATCATGCCTAACAAACGAGGTATTTCTGGATGTACTTTAAAGGTTATCTTTAATGATATTGGTGTTTTTTTAATTAATAGCACCAGGGCAATAATTGCCATTACAATTTGTGCAATAACACTTGCATAAGCGGCTCCCTCAATATGCATGGCAGGTATGTAATCTTTAATTCCGTATACAAGAACAAGATCTAAAACCACATTTAATAATGCTCCTATAATTGCAATTATCATGGGATAATAGGTGTTTTGTAAACCTCTGAATATGCCAAATACAGCAAATACAAAGAGTGAAAATGGGAATCCGAAAATTCTTATTTTAAAATACCTACCACAATACTCTAAAACCGATCCTGAAGCATTGTAGAATTGAAAAATTTGCTTTGCAAAAGGATAAGAAATTGCTACTACAAAGAGGCTTCCTAAAACAACTATTGCTATTGCTTGTGCTGGTAAACTTTTTACTTCGTCTAATTTATTTGCACCTACATATTGAGAGATTATTGAAGAAATGGCACTTCTAATTTGCCCAAAAACCCAGATTAACATTGAAATAAATGCGCCTACAATACCTACTGCAGCTAAACTTTCTGTAGCATTTAAATGAATATTACCAATAATTGCAGTGTCTGTTATAGACAGTAAAGGTTCTGCAATACCTGCAATTAAAGCAGGAATAGCTAATTTATTTATGGTTTTAAGGGTAATATTTGTTTTCATATATATGTTTGCAAATGTAACTAGATTTGCGTTACGGATTTTAGTGAAAATCCCACAGAGAGGAATAACCGAATACCTGAAAAAAAAGGGATAACTTATAAATTTACATTTGCTAAAAGTCTATAAGAACTCTCAAAAATAACAAAGCTTTCATTTACTTCAATACCACACTATTTAGAATGGCTGTAATTTGTGTTTCGGAATAGATAAACCTGTTCATATTTAGTTTAAATTATTTTTCCAACAAGCAACTCATCAAAAAATACCAAACCAAATTTATTTTGCGAAAAACCGCAGTTTTAAATGTGGAAAACCGCAAAGGAAGACAAATGGGTAATAGTAACTTTTCAATCTTTAAAATTTTGTTGAAATGCATTTTCAATTCTTTTAAAAGAAATTGAAAAAATAAAAACAACTAATGATTAAACCATTTTACTTAGAGTTTAAATTTATTTAGAATTTTATTTGTATATTAAGGTTCTATCAAATAAAACAACGATGAAAAAATTTATTCTACTTACGACTTTATTACTACCCTTAATCATGTTCTCACAGACTCAACTGGGTTCGGATATTAATGGAGAGGCTAGTTCTGACCAGTCAGGAATCTCTGTTTCTATAAATAGTGATGGAACAAAAGTTGCTATTGGGGCTTATAAAAATAATGAAGGTGGTTATAGTTCAGGACATGTGCGTGTTTATCAGTATTCTAGTAGTTCTTGGAGTCAGTTAGGTTCGGATATTAATGGAGAGGCTGCTACTGACTACTCAGGACAATCAGTTTCTTTAAGTAGTGATGGAACGGTAGTTGCTATTGGGGCACCTAATAATGATGGAGGTGGTGATAATTCAGGGCATGTGCGTATTTATCAGTACTCTGGTAGTTCTTGGGTTCAGTTAGGCGATGATATTGATGGAGAGAGTCTTTATGACAACTCAGGGTATTCAATTTCTTTAAGTAGTGATGGAATGGTAGTCGCTATTGGGGCTATTGCTAATGGTGGAGATTACACAGGGCATGTGCGTGTTTATAGTTACTACAATAATCAATGGAATCAGCGAGGTGCTGATCTTGATGGTGAGGCTACTGGTGACCAATCAGGATATTCTGTTTCTTTAAGTAGTGATGGAACAAAAGTCGCTATTGGGGCTCCACTTAATGATGCAAATGGAGAGACTAGTTCAGGGCATGTGCGTGTTTATCGGTATGACCTTGGTTCATGGGGTCAGCTTGGTGCTGATATTGATGGTGAGGATGCTGGTGACCGATCAGGAAATTCTGTTTCTTTAAGTAGTGATGGAACAAAAATTGCTATTGGGGCTTATTTAAATGATGGAGGTGGATCTGATTCAGGGCATGTGCGTGTTTATGAGTATTCTGGTAGTTCTTGGAGTCAGCTAGGTAGTGATATTGATGGAGAGAGTCTTTATGACAACTCAGGAATCTCTGTTTCTTTAAGTAGTGATGGAACGAAAGTCGCTATTGGGGCTTATGGTAATGATGGAGGTGGATCTAATTCAGGACATGTGCGTGTTTATGAGTATGATGGAGGTTCTTGGAGTCAGCCAGTTGTTGATATTGATGGTGAGGCCGCTGGTGACACCTCAGGAAGGTCTGTTTCTTTAAGTAGTGATGGAACAAAAGTCGCTATTGGGGCAAATGCTAATGATGGAGGTGGCTCTAATTCAGGGCATGTGCGTGTTTATGACATTTTAACTCCAGAAATAAGCAGTGTTTCTTTGGCTGCTGACAATTCAACAATCACTGTAACCACAAGTTTAAGTGTATACAACTCCAGTGGTGGTTCTTCCGATTTAGAGGCAAGTGATTTTGCATTAAGTATTTCTGGCGGGAGCGCTACTCTTACAAGTGCTACGCCAACATCTATCTCAAAAACTTCTCAATCTGTATGGGTTTTAGGGGTAGGATTAACAGGAACCCCTACAGGCGGTGAGACCTTAACTGTAACACCAGTTGCGAACTCAATTTATTATGGCACAACGGCAATGAGTACATCTCAAACAGGCAACACAGCTTCTATAAATAATATTGCCCCAACCTTTGATGCGGTAAGGCTCTCTGTAAACAATAGCACTGTAGCTGTTACTGCAAGTGAAACATTGTATACAACAACAGGCGGCTCTGGCGCTCTTGTAGCAGCAGATTTTGCTTTTTCAATTTCTGGCGGTACGGCTACACTGACTTCTACCACACCAACCAGTATTTCTACAACTGGTCTTGTTACTACCCTTGGAATTGGACTTTCTGGAACACCCGATGGAGATGAGATCTTAAAGTTAAATCCAGCTAGTTCTAGCTCTATTTATGATAGTGGAAATACGGCGCTTTCAGCAACAAGTATTATGGCTTCTTCAGGCCCTGGTCTATTTTTATTCCCTAACACTATTACTGCTACCTCTCTTACAAGTTCCGCGGCAACCACTGTGGGTTCACTTACGGTAGATAATGTGGTTATGGATGGAGCAACAATTGGCCATAGTTCTGATACGGATTTGATGACTCTTGCAAGTGGATCTCTAACTGTGGCGGGTGATATTATTTTATCCTCCGATGCTAGATTAAAATCAAATATTGTAACTCTTGGACCCACTCTTATTAGTCTTATGCAATTAGATGCAAAGCGTTATATTATGAAAGCTGATAAAGAGCAAAAACAAAAGATTGGACTACTTGCACAAGAAGTACAAAAAGTATTTCCAGAGCTAGTTAGCGAAGACAAAAACGGAATGCTAGCGGTGAATTATCAAGCACTAGTACCAGTGCTTATTAATGCGCTAAAAGAACAAGAAGGGAATTATAATGAGCTTGAAAAAGAGCTTTCAGAATTAGAAACTTTAATTAAAGAAAAATGAAAAAACAACTCACCATTGTTGCATTAGCCATCGGCTTTAGTGTAAATGCACAAAACTATTCATTTTCAACTGTTGATATTGATGCTTTACTGACGGCAGGGTCTGTAGTCGTAGATGATCTTGTTATAGATGACGCTACTATAGGGCACAGTTCAGACACCGATCTATTTACTTTATCAGACGGTTTATTAACTATCGCAGGTGAAGTGGTTACCTCTTCAGACTCAAGACTTAAGGCTAATATTTTTTCTTTTGGACCGTCTCTGGCAATGATTTCAAAATTATATCCAAAGAAGTATACGATGTTAGAAGATAAAACACAACAAATTAAAATTGGATTTTTAGCACAAGATATTCAAAAAGTATTTCCTGAGCTAGTACGTGTAAGTAGCAATAAAATGTTGGCAGTTAACTACCAAGGTCTTGTACCTGTTCTCATAAATTCGGTAAATGAATTAAGTTTAAAAAACGCTGACCTAAAAAGTAGAATTGAAAACTTAAGAAAATTAATTTCAGAAAAATAAAAAATATGAAAAAGTTAATATTATTAGTATCACTATTGTCTTTTTCAATGCATTCACAAAATGTAACTGTAAATTCAGGTAGAAGTTTTACTATTCAAAGCACAAGTTCATTGACAGTTGGTGGTAATTTCACCAACACATCAGGCACGGTAACTTTACATTCCGATTCGGATGAATTTTCATCGCTAATGGTCCGTGGTGCTGCCTCAGGAGATATCACCTACAACCGCTATGTAAATATAGTAGGCCCAGGAGAATGGGATTTAGTAGGTGCGCCAGTATCTGGTATGGCATTTAGTTCTTTAATTACAGATGCCAATATTGCCACAAACGGAAGTGGTGTTTATGCAGTAGGTGCTTATGACAATACCTTAGATACTTGGACAAATGCAACCAATGCAACCACAGGTGATTTAGCGTTAGGGCAAGGATACCAAATGGCCACCACAAGTGGAGGCACTCTTTCTTTTACAGGAGCAATTGCCAATGGAGACCAAAGTGTTATCATTAACAACAATAATGCAGCAAATTCAGGTTCAGGAAGGCGTTGGAATTTGATTGCCAATCCATTTGCCTCGTATCTTAATGCAAACAGTAATGCAGATGGCACAAACAATTTTTTAACTGCAAATGCAGCAGCAATTGATGATAATTTTGAGGCAATCTATGGATGGAAAGCTGATGGAACAGGATATGAAATTTACAACAATACAACCGCAGCCACTTACATTGCCCCTGGTCAAGGATTTTTTGTAGCCGCAGCAGGAAGTGGAGAGAATAAAACAATCAGTTTTACCCAAGCGATGCAAACAGTTACAGGAGCAGATGATTTTGTTGCCGCAAGATCCTCTGCGAGTTACGAATTGGTTTTAGACATGCATGGTGATGCTGTTAAAGTAGCAGATACTAAATTTTATTTTAAAGAAGGATTGACCTTAGGATTAGACCCAGGGTATGATGCCGGAGCCTTCAATCAATCTTCAGGTTTAAGTTCGAGACTTGTAGAACAAGACAATGTTATTGGCATGGGGATAAATGCGATGCCTACAGATGCTATGAGCAATGTAATCGTTCCTCTAGCCATAAATCAAGAAGCTAATATTGCTCTTGAAATTCAAATAGCAAATAGTACGATTCCAGAGGATATAAATGTTTATATAGAAGACACAGTAGAAAACACGTTTACACTTCTTACCAATGAGAGTTTTGAGCTTTTAACACAAACCACTTTGAGTGGTGCGGGCAGGTTTTATTTACACTTTACTACAGGCGTTCTTTCTATAGACACCGTAAGCAGTAGTTCTTTGGTTAGCGCCTATAAAGGAAAAGGAAATGCTTATATCTCTTTAGAAGGATTACAGCAGTTCTCACAACCAACAAAACTTACCCTATACAATGTATTAGGAATGAAAATACTTTCAAAAACAATTAAAAATGCTTCACAGAAAGAGCTGCTTTCTACTTTAGGCGTTAAAAAAGGCGTTTACATCTTAAAGGTACAGGCAGAA
>ENA-UZWU01014182-UZWU01014182.1-metagenome-genome-assembly--contig:-Day-4--1m-contig-14182_pt1 | contig 20128 bp, 13 predicted proteins | sample MGYA00260345_ERZ794905 | MGnify/ENA metagenome assembly ERZ794905
ATACAGCTCGGCATAAGTCCATTGGCGGCGCTCAGCAGGATCAGGCTTACCGACGATCAGCGCTACCCTATCCGGATGCTCAGCAGCAGCCTCGGCCAAGGCGCCGCCAATGGTGATATCGCGAACGGGAGGCTCATTTGGACCCCTTGCATAGGATTCTGTCGGGGACATGGTAGAACGCTCCTCTCGGTCCTGACGGCTAAACGTGGCCCCATGTTGACCGATATAGCCTCAAAGGTCTTCTGCTTGATTCATTTTTTGGCTGGCTCGCAGCGAGCGATCGCGGCTAATAAATAGCGGCATTAAAGGTCAGCGGCAGCACAAGCAACATCAATCATTCAATATCAACAGTGTGGCGAGCGTCACTGATCGTCGGCACCAGCACGGCAGTACTTTTCGCTTTGCGCCTCGATCAGGCGTTATAGCCCTAAAGGGAAGAGATGCTGTTTCTACTGTGACGCCTCTATACTGAAACCATCCGGGAGCCAGCTCTCCCACTCAGCATTATTGGCGGACAGATCATGACAACGGCAAACAGGATTTTTTTATTCTTATTGTTCAACGCTCTGACGCTCGGTGTCAGCGCAGCCAACTTCACGGTGGGAGAGATCACTGTGCCCCGGGGGGAGCTGGCCTCGGGGTACATCATGGTTCCCAAGGGCATGGACGAAGGCAGCACGATCCCTATTACTGTTGCCCATGGCGCCAGCGATGGACCGGTACTGGCCTTGATTGCCGGCATCCATGGCTATGAATACCCCCCTATCACCGCGCTACAGACAGTGAGAGCGCAAATCGATCCTACGGCACTCAGCGGCACGATCATCATGGTGCACATTGCCAACATGCCCTCGTTTTTGGGACGCACAATCTACTACAGCCCGATAGACGGTAAAAATCTGAATCGCATGTACCCGGGCGATCCCAAGGGCAGTCTCAGCCAGCGCATCGCTCACCTGCTCACCACCGAGGTTATCGATCAAGCAGATTACCTGGTTGATCTGCACGGAGGGGACGGTAATGAGGCGCTGCGACCTTATGTGTATATGCCCGTGACCGGAGACCCTGCCTTTGATGCCAAAATAGAAGGTCTGGCGGTCGCCTTTGGCCTGGACCATATCGTCATGGATACGGCGCCCCAGCATGCCAGCGGCCCTTCACTGTTTACGGACCAAACCGCACTGGAGCGAGGCATCCCCGCCATCACCACCGAGACCGGACAATCCGGGTCTAACGATCCTCACTGGGTAGGACTAGCAGAGCAGGGAGTCTGGAACGTACTGCGGCATCTAGACATGATCCCCGAGGATGAGGTGGCCAACACAGGGATCACTTGGTTAAGCGATTATCAAGTGATCAAGAGTCCGCAATCGGGCATTTTTCGTGCGGTAACCAAAGACGGCTACACCGTGACCGAGGGCGCGGTACTGGGTGTCCTGGTGGACTTTTTTGGCAACGACCTCACAACAATACGAGCGCCTTTTTCCGGGGTAGTGAACTACGTGATCAGCACACCCCCGGTGAGTGAAGGCGAGCCCGTTGCAATGATCAGCAAGATTACAGATCGGTAGCATCGCTTTTGCGCATTGCCCTCTCATACAGAAAAAAATCGCGGGCGGCGCTGTAAACCGCATGGCCTATTGTTGTCCCTTTTTGCTACTTGGCGACTGAACTCGGCTTTGATGCACCGAACTCGCGCTTTGCGAGTTAGGCTGTTTTTTGCGTGTTACGTAGAGAGTTAGCACGTGATTTATTTTGATGGTACGTTGCGGCAATCGCTTCTTATCAAATTGCTCACGAGGAATTAGTTAATGCAGGGTCCTGGCCGATTAGGTGACGATAAAACTCGTTTCGAAACAGACGTTCGCGCCGACCCTAGAATTGCTGACATCGTCAAACTTGCGGGTGGTTTTGGCGCGGGGCTTGAACCGTTGGCTGCTGGTGCCACCTATACGGAGTGCCTTGACTATTGCATGGCCTTTGAGCGAATTGAAACTCAAGCCCATGCCGCGTTGCTCGAGATGGTGCCTCCTTTTGACGATGTTGAGATAACTCGAGAAAGCATCGTTGCCGCCGACGGGCATGAAATAACCCTATACCTCCATCAACCCAAAAGCATCAGTCGACCACTACCCGGGGTCATTCATTTGCACGGCGGCGGTATGGCCATCACCACTGCCGATGATCCTGGACCCACGTTTTGGAGAAACCTGCTTGCGGCTCAAGGCTTAAGGGTCATCGGAGTCGAGTATCGAAATGCTGCTGGCAAGCTGGGCAATCATCCTTTTCCTGCGGGGCTCAATGACTGCGCCGATGCAACCCGTTGGGTGAACCAGCGGCGCAGTACGTTGGGAATTGAATCCATTACCGTCAGCGGAGAATCTGGTGGCGGCAATCTCGCGCTCGCAACCGCTTTAAAAGCCAATGCCGAACACTGGATTGATGCGATCGACGGCGTTTATGCCATGTGCCCCTACATCTATGGGGGCTACGCCAACCCTAGTGAATCCCTTCCATCACTTTTCGAAAATGATGATTATTTGCTGAGTTGCGCCATCATGCGCTCAATCGCCAAGGTCTATGACCCAGAGGGTAGTCATGCCACCAATCCCTTGGCTTGGCCTTATTACGCAGACGTCTCGGCATTGGCTGGCTTGCCAGCACACTTTATCTCAGTGAACGAACTCGACCCACTTCGGGATGAGGGTCTGGCTTATTATCGAAAGCTGCTCGCCGCAGGCGTCTCTGCCGGTGCTCGCACTGTGCACGGCACGCCCCATGCGGGCGACATGGGGTTCTTTCATGCGGCCCCTGAAATCACCGCAGATACGATTGCCTCCATTGCAGCCTTTGTTCGTGATCGATAACCATAGATCACTTATGGCAAAGGCAAAGTCCGCTTCAATTTCTGCCAGTTTAAAGTCACCGTCTCAAAGTAGAATTACAATTCAAGCCATAGGAACAACGAACAGCTCGTCAAGAGTCGGTTGCCTCATTGAACCAGCCCGCTAAAAGAACGATTTCGAACGAACAAATTCTTAAACAACACCATCGCGAAAGCCGGGGAACTCCTTTAACCCGATACGTGTGCCAGACAAGACACCGCCTTACTCTGAGCAACGAGGCGCAAGGGCAGCCCGTGTTTCTGTTAGCCGGTGTTGCGCATACCCGCTGCGATACCTGCCATGGTTACCATCAGTGCCCGCTGACTGTCTGTTCTTTTTTCTTTGCGCACGCGTCGCAATAGCTCTGCTTGCAGTAGGTTCAAAGGCGCCGTGTAGATATTGCGCAAACCAATCGACTGCTGCGCCCACGAATCATGAGCGAGCAGTTCAGTGCTTCCGATAATCGTCAGCAAGGTCTCCATGTCCTGTTCCAGCTGAACTCGTAAACGTTCGCCGACCGGGGCCAAATCGGGTTCGACCAACAACTGATCATAGTGTGCTGACAAAGTGTGATCAGACTTTGCAAACACCATTTCGAGCATAGACAAGCGCGTGCGGAAAAAGGGCCACGCCTCAAGCATCTCTCGCAACATCCCCAGACCTCCGTCATGCAATATGACCTTGAGCGCCTCGCCAGCCCCCAACCAAGCAGGCAGCATCAAGCGGTTTTGCATCCAGGCAAAAATCCAAGGAATAGCTCGAAGACTTTCGATCCCACCATCCGATTTTCGACGCGCTGGTCTCGAACCCAGCGGCAAGGCGGCCAGCTCTTGTTCGGGTGTGGCTTGCCGGAAGAAAGGCACAAACTGTTCATCCTCACGAACCCAACGCCGGTAAACATCACAGGACTGTGCAGCAAGTTGATCCATCAGGGTACGCCACTCATCAGTGGGGTTTGGAGGAGGCAGAAGATTGGCCTGCAGAATCGCGCTTGCATACTGCCCCAAGGTATTCACAGCGAGGGATGTCATACCGAGCTTGGTGCGAATCATTTCGCCCTGCTCTGTGACCCGCAACCCCTGAGCCAGTGTCCCCGGGGGCTGAGAGAGCAACGCCTGATGTGCTGGAGCGCCACCCCGGCCAATCGTGCCGCCACGGCCATGAAATAATGTGAGCGCTACACTGTGTTTTTCGCAGGTGTTCAATAAAGCTTCCTGTGCCTGATATTGCGCCCATCCCGCGGCTAACATGCCAGCATCCTTGGCACTGTCGGAGTAGCCGATCATCACCATTAATTTTTTGTCGATCCGGGCGAGGTAAGCCGGATCTTCCAGCAAAGTATTTACTACTGAAGACGCACTCTCCAAATCAGCCAGCGTCTCGAACAGAGGGACTACCGGCATCTGTTCCGAGCAGCCGGTGGACTTAAGCAGCAACTGCACTGCCAACACGTCCGACGGCGTCGACGCCATCGAAATAACGTACCCACCCAGAGCCCCAGACGGGGTTGCCGCAATGACCTTAAAAGTATCGAGCACTTCCCTGTCTTCACAATTAAGGCGGCTCTCCCATGGGATCAGTGGTCTGGGGCTGCTCAACTCATGCTGCAACCACTTCACGCGCTTAGACTCAGACCACAGGCTGTAATCGCCAATTTCCAGCATCTGCGTGATGGCAGTAAGTGCAGAGCGATGGCGGCCACTCTCCTGTCGGATGTCGAGCTGAATAAGATAAGGTCCGAAGCAATTCACCCGACGCAAGGTATCCCGCAGCGCGCCACCAGCCATTTCCGTTAGCCCACATGCCGTCAAACTGTCAAAACATACCTGAAGAGGTTCGAGTAAAACTGCGTGCGCCAGTGGATCAGGAATCGGAGCACCCAAGTTCAAGGCGTCCTCCAGCGATTGCCGCTGCTGCCGGAGAGTTGCCAAAAGCGGTTTAAGCAGTGCCCGGTAGGGTTCCCGAGCGCCGGGTACCAGCTCCCTTAATTCAGAGGTTGCCGCAGTGACAGATAACTCCTCATGAAGCACCGCGATGTCTTTACTAAAAAGCTCGCAGGCCTGCCACTGCGCGAGAAGTAACACCTCACGCGTTACTGCGCTGGTGACATTGGGGTTGCCATCGCGGTCACCGCCAATCCAACTCGAGATCTTAATGGGAGACCATTCGGTCGGAGGCACATCCAGTGAATACGTTTCACAAACATGATCGACCTGACGAAGGAATTGGGGCACGGCATCCCACAACGAATTTTCAATCACCGCAAACCCCCAGCGTGCTTCGTCAACGGGAGTTGGCCGCTCTGTTCTGAAATCTTCGGTATGCCAAATTTGCGATATCAATTCAGCGATTCGACGCTGAATTTGCTGCCTCGCAGTGTCGGTGAGTGCGGCGCTATCAAGCGTCGCGAGGCAATCACTCAGCGCCCGGTGCTTGTGGATCAGGGTTCTGCGTGTGATTTCGGTGGGGTGAGCTGTCATCACCAAATCGATGTGGAGGTCCGAGATAGCCCTTTGGATATCCTTGTCTTTAGCCTTGGTCTCCAGCACCCGAAGTGTTTTCTGCAAGGTCGCACTCGCTGAAAAATGAGCCTCGGTATGCACTGCAGTGGTGTGGTGTTGGTCCGCGATATTCGCAAGGTTCAGGAATTGACTGAATGCCCTCGCGATAATCAAAAACTCCTGTTCCTCTACGGAAGCCAAAAGTCGATCTAGCGCGTCCCAGCTATCGCTGTCCTGCGCCTCTTTTGAACTGAGACGGATTTCTTCAATCCGCTCAAACAGTGCATCGCCCGCAGTGTCCCGGATGATTTTTCCCAAAATATCACCCAGCAGACGCACATGCGCGCGCAGCGGCGCAGTATCAACTGCTTCGACCATAGTCCCTCCCAGAGCTGTTATAGGAATTGCGTGTCAGTCCACAAAGGGCAGACGCGTCGACTTCAAACTGTCCTTAATGCGTGCGAGATGGGGCAATATGCTTTCTCCCCGTCGCAGGGTCATGCCCGTCGCCAACACATCCAACACCACCAACTGAACAATGCGTGAAGTCATAGGCAGATACTCTTCCGTATTCTCCGACACGCTGAGGCCGATGCTGAGATGACTCGCTGCTGCAAGTGGGGAGCCTTCAGCGGTTAACGACACCACTGCGGCTTCAGTGGTGCGAACTCGCTCCGCGGTCTCCACCAAAATCTCAGTACGTCCGGTGTGAGAAATGAAGAAAAATACATCTCCGACCCCACCGCCTGCGGCGAGCATTCTGTGCATCAGTGGATCTGTGCACGTCGTTACTGGCACTTTGAAACGGAAGAATTTGTGTTCCGCGTCCTGTGCGACGGCCGCCGAGGTCCCCAAACCCAAAAAGTAGATGTGTCGCGCCTGTGCTAGATAATCAACTGCACGCTCAATCGCCGTCAGAGGCAATTGATCTCGAGCCAGCATCAAAGCGGTGATCGTGTTGTCAAACAACTTTCGCGGATAGGTCTCAATATCATCGCCCATTTCCACAGCACGGCTGATATATCGGACACCCGGTACCAAAGAACGTGCCAGCCGCAACTTGAAATCTGGAAAGCCCGTTGCACCAAACCTTTTACAGAAACGGTTCACGCTGGGCTCACTCACATTGGCGGCAGATGCCAGCACCGCAATACTAGAGCGAGTTGCTGCCTCGGGATCCTCCAGAATTGCGTTGGCGACCTTGGTTTCAGATTTGTTCAAATCCGGCAAGGCTGCATTGAGTTCAGAGAGTAAATTCGCTTCCTGATTCATCATTGACGACCCAATTCCCACCCTCTTTTGCTCGACAGACCGGCGTTTTCATTACCGCGTAGCAGTTTCGAACAACGTTTCGACACCTCAAAGACCTGAGTCTACCCCGTTGTTATGTAATAAAACACAAATAAAGCCCGCTTTATCGCATCTTTGTAGCAGTTTTTGTAATAAAACAACAATATGGTTTAGCGGTTAAGCGCGGGGCAATCTGCTTAACGGGTCGAAACGTGAGGCTGCAGGCCTCGCTGATTGGGGAGCTAGCAAAATGATCAACGTTGCAATTAACGGATACGGGCGGATCGGACGCAATGTATTAAGGGCGCTGTACGAGCGACCCGAGCTTCGAGGCAAACTTCAGATCGTTGCCATCAACGATCTTGGTTCAGCTGAGATGAATGCCCATCTCACTCAGTTCGATACCACCCACGGGCGATTTGCCCTGCCTGTCTCAGTTGATCAAGGCGAAATGGTGGTGGGCGCAGATCATATTCGTATCCTGTCCGAGCGCGACCCTTCCCGATTGCCGTGGGGCGAACTCTCAATAGACATCGTATTTGAATGCACCGGACTGTTCACCGACCGGGAGTCAGCAAGACATCATATCTTAGCCGGCGCAAGGCGCGTTTTAGTATCAGCGCCGGGCAAAAATATGGACGCCACCGTAGTTTATGGCATCAATCACGGCGCACTGAAAGCCGGCGATATCTTTGTATCAAACGCTTCATGCACGACCAACTGCCTGGCCCCTATCGCCAAGCCACTGCATGAGTCGATTGGTATCGAGCAAGGCCTGATGACCACCATCCACGCCTACACCAACGACCAAAGTCTTTCAGACGTGGCTCACGCCGACGCTTATAGAGCGAGAGCCGCAGCACATAGCATGATCCCCACCAAAACGGGGGCGGCCGCGGCGATCGGTCTCGTCATGCCAGAGCTTCAAGGCAAACTCGATGGGCTGGCCGTGCGTGTGCCCACCCTCAATGTTTCTCTAGTGGACCTAACTTTTACGGCCTCCCGCTCCACTTCGGTAGATGACATCAATGCCATTATGCTCGAGGCGTCAGAAGAAGATACCTGTGGCATATTGGGATATAACACTCAGCCGCTCGTCTCAATTGATTTTAATCACAACCGTTTTTCAAGCAACTTCGATGCGAACCATACCCGCGTTCAGGGCAAATTGGTCAAAGTGCTGGCCTGGTATGACAACGAATGGGGGTTTTCGAATCGCATGTTAGATACGGGGCTCGCGATGGCATCCACAGGAATGAAACAGGGTTTGGGGGTTGCCGCATAGACGCACCCATGCCAGTGATTACTTTGGGGGCTCTGCCCCCTTTTTTAGCCTGTGATTTTTTAGCCTGTAAGTAGATTAAGCAAGGGGGCCCCCCAACGATGACAAGTCAGGGTGCCCACCAGCAATCAAAACCTGACGAGCCCAAAAATGCGGTGATCGGATACCGCATCTCTTCGTCGCGTTCGCTGGCCAACTCCAGAACTGTTTTTTTCTGCTCGCCTGTAATGTGGATCACCCCATGGTCCGCAGCCTGCAACCGTCGCCTAGACATCGACACTCGTGCATGGGAAGCAGTTTTGGGACGAGTGATCAGTGCCGCCTCATCCGTAGTCAAACCGTCTTTCAGCGCTGATGCGCAAGGGAAAAGCGACGCAGTGTGCCCGTCTTCTCCCATACCCAATAGCACTACATCAAATCGCGGTAACGAAGACAAAAATGACGATAAACCTTCAATATTCACCGTCGCGTCATCGGGCGTCGGCATCAACGATAGAAATTGGGCCTGCTCCGCCTGACCCGTCAGCAAGACTTCCCGAACCAGTCGCTCATTGCGATCTTGATGATCGACAGGCACGCACCGCTCATCCGCCAACAGCACCACAACATTTTTCCAATCGAGGTTACTCGCGGACAGTAAAGAAAAGAGATCGACCGGCGTGCTGCCTCCGGATACGACAAGGTAAGCCGTGCCGCGCGCCGCGATGCCCAGCGCTAACTTCGAGACGACATGAGCCGCCAGTGAGTGATCCAATGCTTCCCGATCAGTGAAAGTGCGCCACTCAGACATTCCAGCTCCGGCCGTCACGGTCGATCAGTAGTTCCGATTTGCTGGGCCCCCAGCTACCCGCTTGATACGCGTTCACCTTCAAGCCGCAGTCTTCGCACGCGGCGATCAATTGATCGCACCAACGCCAGCTCTCCTCGATTTCCTCGCGCCCAACGAATAGAGACGGATCACCATTGATAGCATCGAGAAACAGGCGCTCATACGCATCTGGGATACGGTCGATATCGCCGTCTTCGCGGAAATCAAAGTTAAGCGTGTTCGTTTGCAGCGAGAGCTTGTCCCGCAAACTTTGACGCTTCGAGACCATCGTCATTTCGATGCCTTCATTGGGCTGCAGCCGAATGACGAGTCGATTTGGCTCTGCCGACTCCCCTTCTCCAAAGATATGATGCGGTAAGGCTTTATACTGAATAATAATCTCCGTGACCTTGTCGGGCATTCGTTTACCGGTCCTCAGATAAAAAGGCACGCCTGACCATCGCCAGTTGTCCACATGCGCCTTGATCGCGACAAAGGTTTCAGTGTCGCTGCCTCGCGTCTCACAACCGTCTTCATCGAGGTATCCGGGCACTGACTGGCCGTCGATGACGCCTTGACTGTATTGCCCCCGAACTACGTGGTCTTTTACCGTCACGGCGTCAATCGGTCGCAGGGCTTTTACAATCTTAACCTTCTCGTCGCGAATACTCTCCGCTTCCAAAGAGTTTGGAGGTTCCATAGCCACCAAACACAGAAGCTGCATCAGATGATTCTGCACCATGTCGCGCAACTGACCCACCCCGTCGTAGTAAGCCCAGCGACCCTCAATACCCACTTGCTCTGCGACCGTGATCTGAACATGATCGATGCAGCTCTGATCCCACTGCGAATTGATAAAACGATTGGCGAATCGCAGTACCAACAGATTCTGTACCGTCTCTTTGCCGAGATAATGATCAATTCGATAAATATCCCGTTCCTCAAAAAATCGAGCGAGGGTTTCGTTGACTTCGCGAGACGTGGTGAGACTCTCCCCGATCGGCTTTTCAAGGACAATGCGACACGATCCGGTCAAACACTTATCTGCGCTCAATTGCTCGCAGATCGTGGCAAACAATGACGGCGGCGTAGCGAGATAAAATAGGCTGATGCGGGTGTCACTCAAACATCTCTGCAAACCCCTGAATGCCTCTGGCTTAGAGAAGTCCGCCGACAGGTAAGCTAATCGCTGAACAAATTTTTGCCACGCTACATCATTGATCGACTGACGTTTCGCTTTGACCATTCTGAGGCGAAGCTCTTCATAGAACGCCTCGGTGGTTTGTTCCTGACGCGCAACGGCGACTATGCGCAGATCATCTGGTAACAGTCCAGCCGCATCTAGCTGGCACAGCGCAGGGAACAGCTTCCGGGCAGATAGATCGCCTGTCGCGCCGAAAATGACCAGATCCAACCCGCTCATGTCGATCTCTCCTCGCTGACTTGGATTACTCTAGCGACGCTATCACCGGCTAATTGGCAGAGTTCGTCCCATTTTTTATGCATTAACAGCCCTCGGGGCGTCAGCCACGATCCTCCTACGGCGCAGACGCTCTCTAGCATGAGATAGGTAGCGACGTTATCTGGCGTGATCCCACCAGTGGGCATAAAACTCAGATCCGGAAAAGGTCCCGAGAGCGCTCGCAGTGTGGGCACACCACCCGCAGCCTCAGCGGGGAAAAATTTCAAGGTGGCGTAGTCGTGCTGAATGGCCTTCAGCACCTCTGACGCCGTTACTGCGCCAGGCAGGAATGGCACCTTGTTACGAGCCGCAGCCTCAAACAGCTGATCTGTCGCGCCGGGAGAGACGATGAAATCCGCACCACACCCAACCGCTTTGTCAAAAGCCTGATCAGAGCAAACCGTCCCCGCACCAATCACCGCATCAGGGAAAGCCGACTTCATCGCTTCGATCGCCTCATAACCCGCCGGCGTGCGTAAGGTGATTTCGAGGGCAGAGATACCGCCTCGAAGCAGCGCTTCTGCCAAAGGAACGGCGTCAGCTAGTCTGTCAATCACCACCACTGGAATGAGGGGACAAGCGAGTTCAGTGAGCAAGGGTCTAGCGTCCAAGATCCCCCCCCTCCTCTAGACAGATCATTGCAGCACCTAATAAACCGGGGTCCGGGTGAGTGACGACAAAGGTGGCAATTTCCCCGTTGAAGTCAGCAAAACGACCTTTAGCAAGGAATCGCGCTCGGAAGTCACTCTTCCTCAGCAAATCGATATAGCGCGGCGCTATGCCTCCGGCAAGATAAACGCCTCCGCGTGCACCCAACGTCAGAGCGAGGTTGCCTGCGGCGGAACCTAGGACAGAAAAAAAGGTATTCATCGTTTCTGCTGCCAGGGTGTCTTCACCGCGCTGAGCAGAAGCGCCGACTGCCTCAGGGCTAACATGAACAATGGGCAGGTGACGTATCTCGGCAAGAGCCCTATAGATATTCATGATGCCAGCACCGCATAACAGACGCTCGATCGAGACTCGACCGAATTGAGCCCGCAAGCGACTGAGGATTTGCGCCTCAATATCCGTAATGGGCGCGAAATCAACATGCCCCCCCTCACCAGGCAACACAATAGGATTCCCGGCGAAGTCAAAGGCGAGTGAGGCGACACCCGTTCCCGTCCCCGGTCCAATCGCGATCATAGGCTTGCAGGGCCGCGCCTGTCCCCCGCCGATCGCTTCAAGATGATGAGGCTGCAGCGCAGGAAGCGCTCGCGCCACTGCCGCAAAGTCATTGATAATATTAATGCATGGGCAACCCAGCCGAGCAGCAACGCTGTCAGCAGTAAACCGCCACGCGTTGTTGGTGAAGCTGATTTCGCGCTGCTCGGGTATCGCTGCGACGGCGAGACACGCTCTCTGTAGCACGGCCTTCTGATCTTTGAGTTCCTGCCAATCTTCCTCTAACTGATTGAGCACCCCTTCAAATGAGGGAAATTCCTCTACCGCATAATTAGCAATCGGTTGAGGCAACGGATTAGACGGCTCGGCAAAAGCGAATCGAGCATTGGTGCCCCCGATATCCGCCAGGAGAAACAACGGCCTCTCGCTTGCGGCGGGACTAGCTGGCACAGTGCACATACGCAGCGGTATGACTGCGCTCCGCCTCTGATAGGGCATCGATTATAGGAGGCCCAAACAGCGCACAACCGCCGCATTCAGCGTCGCTTACCACCTCGCGACTGAATCCAAACAGACCGCGGCCTACGGTGAGTTTTTCCACCGGCGACTCAGGATGCGGCCTGTTTGCGAGCGCCTTGTCCTCTAATGCCACCGAGAGCTCTCCGGTAGCTGCATTCAAGCTGATGATATCGCCATTCTGGATACGACCAATGGCACCACCCCTCGCCGCCTCTGGGGTCACATGGATTGCGGCAGGGACTTTACCGGATGCGCCACTCAGTCGACCGTCTGTGACAAGTGCTACCGCATGGCCACGGTCCTGCAATACACCTAAGGTGGGCATCAGCTGGTGTAGCTCTGGCATGCCATTGGCGGCAGGCCCCTGAAACCTTGCAACAATGACGCAATCCCGATCGAGTTCACCCCGCTCGAAAAGTGGTCTCAGTTCGTTCTGATGGGAAATCACCACCGCAGGAGCAGTAATGTTATGCCGATCCGGATCCACAGCCGAGGTCTTGATCAAACTGCGACCCAGATTGCCCTGCAGCAGTCGTATTCCACCCTCAGGCGCAAACACGTTGCCTGTTGGCCGAATCACTTCCGGATCGAGACTTTTTTCAGCGGCAGGCCGCCATTGCAGACAGTCATCCTCGAGAAAGGGTTCTATACAGGCTGTTTCGAGAGTACCGCCAAAGCAGACAGCGGCATCGCCGTGCATCAAGCCCGCTTTCATCAGTTCACCGAAGAGCAATCCCGTGCCGCCCGCCGCCTGAAAGTGGTTGATGTCAGCACCACCATTGGGATAAATCTTAGCCAACAGCGGCGTGACCTTTGAGAGTGATTCAAAATCAGACCATGTAATGACCAGACCGGCCGCTCGTGCGATCGCCACTAAGTGAATACAAAGATTGGTCGAACCACCCGAAGCCAGCAGCGCCACAATCGCATTAACAAAACTTCTCTCATCAATTACATCAGCCAACGGCAGCGGTTGATGACCTGTCCTCGCTATTTTAGCGAGGTGCTCTGCTGCCGCATCAGTCAGTGCCCGGCGCAAGGGTGTCTCGGGATTCACAAACGAGCTGCCGGGCAACTGTAAACCCATGGCCTCAAGAACCATTTGGTTGGAATTAGCCGTGCCATAGAACGTACAAGTGCCCTGACTATGGTAGGACGCCATCTCCGCCTCTAATAGATCGGCTCGATCCACTTTGCCCTCAGCATAAAGCTGTCGGACGCGCACTTTCTCTTTATTAGAAAGCCCTGACGTCATCGGCCCGGCGGGCACAAACAAGGTGGGCAGATGCCCGAACTGCAGAGCGCCCATCAACAGTCCAGGTACGATCTTGTCGCAGATGCCCAGCATCAGTACCGCATCGAACATTTGGTGTGACAGAGAGACTGCGGTCGCCTGTGCGATCACGTCGCGGCTGAACAAGCTCAATTCCATTCCCGGCTGCCCCTGAGTCACACCGTCACACATCGCCGGTACACCTCCAGCGACCTGTGCGGTGCAGCCAACCGCTTTCAGGGCGTTTTTTATCTGTTCTGGATACCCGGCGTAGGGGGCATGAGCAGACAGCATGTCGTTATACGCGGACACAATGCCAATATTGGCGCTATCCATCATCTTGATAGTGGATTTCTCTTCCGCGCCACAAGACGCCACGCCGTGAGCCAGGTTACCGCAGCTGAGTTGGCTGCGATTTACCGGTTGCGATGTCATTTCATCGATATCACAACGGTACTGATCACGAAGCGTTCTGCTACGTTCAGCAATATTTTGAGTAACGCGAAGGACTTCTGAGTGCATAGCCTTAGTGTGTCTTCATTGATGTAATAAAGCAACAATTATGGCGGTATATTCCCATAAAAGGCTCTTTTTTGTAGTTAAATTACACCGCTTCAAGAGTGTCGCTCCATGCCTCAGAGACTGTTTACCAACTCTCGGTGAGTATTTCCGAGCGCGGCTCAAAGATACATTCGACTGCTGTGGACTAACGCGGCGAGCGTCCAGTCCGGCACCCCTCGGGATATACCCGAATCCAGTCAAATTCTGCGGTCGCTGGTAGATCACCTAGCACCACTTCGCCACCCAATGTTCCGCCTACAGCCATATTTACGATGAGATAAAACGACTTATCGTCGAAGACCCACGGCCAAGGCAAGATATCGTTGGGGGTCGCGCTACCATGTATGCGATTGTTGGCATACCACGCTATTCGCTCAGCAGACCACTCGATGCCATAAATATGGAAATCACCGCTCCATGGGGCAGGTGTTCGCAGCGTCTCGCTGTAATGCACGTTGTCTGGTGGTAAATCGCCAAAGTGAATTGCACCGATAATTCGGTGGGGGTCATGACCAGTCCACTCCAGAATGTCGATCTCTCCCTCAAGCGGCCATCCAAATAGCTGCCCCTCGGGCATCATCCAAAACGCTGGCCATAAGCCCCTTCCCTGTGGAAGACGAATCCGGGCTTCGATATAGCCATACTTAAAGCTGTGTTTACCGGCGGTAGTCAGCTTGCCAGAGCGGATTTGACCCTGCCCATCAATGAACGCTGTCAGGCTGAGTACGCCTTCACTGACCGATACACCAGCCTCATCATAACTTTGCGCTTCATTATTGCCCCAGCCACAGATACCCTCGGCACATCCATCGCCCTCCACCACATTCCAAACCGCCCGGTCTAGCGGACCAGTGAAATCCTCTTCCCATATCGGCTCGCAGACAGTCTCCGCATGCACCCGCGGAATAGTGAGCAATAGGGCCAACAGCAGGTGACGTCCAGCCATGATCTAAATATCTCCCGATAAACGAAGCGGCAGTTACCACCAAACGGTATAGAAAAAAATCAAGGTCAAGGTGACCACGAGAGCACTCAAATTGAATCCCTGCGTGGTACTGAAGCTCACGTCAGCCGGCTCGACAAAGCCTGTCTGGATCTGGGGGCGCAGCATCGACCACAACACACCAACAGCGACGCACAACAAGAACACTAAGCCCACCCGATCCATAAAAGGGAGATCTGGCCAATAGAGCTTCAGCAACAACGAAAGGGCAGCAGAGGTGATAGCAGACAGTAACGCTGCTGTGGCCGTCGCTCGTTTCCAGAACAATCCCAGCATGAATATCGCAACAATGCCGGGGGTGAAGAATCCGGTGAATTCCTGAATGTACTGAAAGGCTTGCTCAAAATTACCCAGCAGAGGCCTGGCGGTGAGCATTGCAATGATCATAGCCGAGATTGCAACAATACGACCCAGTGGGACCGAGCGCTGGCCACCACCACCCTCTAGTCCAAGCGAGGGAGCAACATCCACCGTAAAAATAGTAGAGATGCTGTTACACATTGAGGCGAGAGAGGAGACGATTGCCGCTAGCAGCGCGGCAAAGACAAGCCCCTTAATGCCCAATGGCAGCAAATTCATTGCCGATGGATAAGCTTTGTCGGGCGCAGAGAGCTCTGGGTTCAACACGAACATTGCAATACCGGGCAACACAACGATCACCGGCATCAACAGCTTGAGGAAAGCGGCAAAGACGATGCCCTTCTGTGCCTCATCGACGCTTTTTGCTGCCAAAGCACGCTGGATAATATACTGATTAAATCCCCAATAAGAGAGGTTCATCACCCACATCCCACCGAGCAGCACAGACAGACCCGGCAGGCTCATGTAATGAGGGTGGCCCTCATTAAGTATCATATGCAACTTGTCAGGTGCCTGCTGTGTGAGCATCGTGAAACCGGCAAGCACTCCCGCGCCTGCGCCAATCTGATCTAGCAGGATCCAGGAAATCATGAGCCCACCGGATACCAAGAGAATCACCTGAATGATGTCTGTCAACGCAACAGCCCTCAGGCCACCGTAAAGTGAATAGGCAACGGCAAAAATGCCCAGTCCGGCCAACCCAAAGTTCAGGTCGACACCGGCTACGGTGTTGATCGCCAGCGCACCTAACCAAAGGATCGAAGTCAGATTAACCAGGGTGTAGACGCCCAACCAGAAAACTGCCATCACTGTTTTTACGCGGCTGTCGTATCGCTGCTCCAAAAACTGCGGCATGGTATAGATGCCGGTTTTGAGAAAAATAGGCAGTAGGAATTTACCCACCAGCAGCAGGGTAAATGCCGCCATCCACTCATAAGAAGCGATGGCTAATCCAATGGCGTAACCCGATCCCGACATGCCGATTATTTGCTCGGCAGAGATATTGGCTGCAATCAGCGACGCGCCGACTGCCCACCATGGCAATGCCTTGCCCGCAAGAAAATAATCCTGTGCGCTTTTCTGCTGTCCGGAGGGCTCTCTGGAAACCCATTGCGCCAGCGCAAAAAGCCCTACTGCATAGACGGCGACGATAACCAAATCGATGGTTGATAGCACTGCTGGCACCCCACTTTGGGCCGAATTAGCCTATTAGTTTATTTTATGGTCAGCAGGTGGCTCACCAAAAGCCACTTATCAATCAAGCATCTGCCAATAATTCGCCACAACCCATAACATCTGCGCTGCCTGGTGTTTCAGCCAATACCACTTCGGAAATCTCGAAAGCCAACTCACCCGTGGTTGCAAGCAGAAAAGGCGTATTCACTTTTGATGAATCCACGCCCAACTGCGCAAAGCACTCCATCGGGAAAGCGAGCTTTTGCCAATCAGATAACGCGGCCTCAGACAGAATTGACGTGATGTCCATCTGACCCGAACAGGGAAAACCGCAATCCATTCTCAGCAATACCTTTTCGGTGGGTTTTTTAAGGAGCCGAATATCGAACGACAGCGCGCCCCCCGCCACCTCCAATGACCGCATGTTAACGGGGTCTTCAAATTGGAAATAGATCTGACTCAAATGCTCGCCATTCCCCGTAAACTCGACGCGCCGCGCATCCTCCTGCACCTCGCGATCCACTACGGATAGATTCAGCTCACCGCGACTTGAGACCGCTCCACGCGGACCTACTCTCACAGACCAGTCGAAGTCATCGCCGATATAGAGTGTCCACGGGTCTCTCACACCTTTATCAAAAACCCACTCATCTAAATTCTGCTTCTTACCGATCGCCTGCTCGCTCAGCGTAACCCAGTCGGCATTGCTCGTTATGCCTAACCCGAAGCCGCGAGGAAAAGCGTATTCCGAAACGCTAAGATCATGATTTTCAGAGTTGAGATCAGAGTTTGGCCAAGGCATCGGCAGACGCCCCTCAAAATCATATAAAGCTTTGGCTGCTGGGTCAGCCAACAGCACTTCCGAGACAGCAGCCCCTTCAGAGCCCGGCAGCCACGCGACCACAAACGCATCGGATGCGTTCATTTCAGAGTTCACCCACATCGGACGGCCTGTCAGAAAAATGGTGATCACCTTGACACCCTGTGCCCTAAGCTGGCGAATCAATGCCAGATCTCTCGAATTACCTTGCTGCCACGCGAGGCTATCGATGTCTCCCTGACCTTCCGCATAAGGATTCTCTGCCATCACCACTATTACAGCATCAGGGGTTGGACCAAGCTCTGCGGGGTCATAAAGCGCGACGTCACCACCCGCTTGCTTGGCATAACGCGCAAAACCATCGAGAATCGACGAACCACCGGGGAAATCAGAATTGACGTTGCCAGTGCCTTGCCAACTGATGGTCCAGCCCCCGGATTGGAGACCGATGTCATCCGCACCGGCTCCCGCGAGCCGATATCGTCCTCTAGGGTCTAGAGGCAATAAAGCATTGTCATTCTTGAGCAGCACAAGAGAGCGACGCACTGCATCACGGGCAAGTTCACGATGCGCCTCTGATCCAATCGAATGCGCAAAGCCTGCAGCGCGCTCAGAGGGTAATCCTCGCTCCATTAGACCAGATCGAAATTTGACTTTAAGAATGCGCGTAACAGCCTCATCAATTCTAGATTCGGTGATTTCTCCCGACCGAACTTGATCCAGCATATTGTCGTAAAGTGTCCGCCAATCCTCCGGTGCCATCACCATGTCTATGCCGGCATTGACTGCTCTAGCGCAATTATCAGGTTTACAACCAGACACCTGACCGATGCCATTCCAGTCACTGACGACAAACCCGTCGAAACCCATTTCCTCGCGCAACACCTGAGTTAACAACTCATGATTACCGTGGATCTTATCTCCGTTCCAGCTATTGAAGGAGGCCATGACCGTCTGAACGCCTGCCTCAATCGCTGAGTAATATCCCTGCCCGTGAATGGCCAGCAGGCTTTCTTTATCCAAGCGGGTATCGCCTTGATCGATGCCGCGGGACGTACCGCCGTCACCAAGGAAGTGCTTTGCAGTAGCAACGATACCCACCCCTTGCATTGCTTCTACAATACCCCCGGCGAAGTCGCGAGGTAACGCAGGCTCCGAACCATACGACTCAAAAGTTCGCCCCCATCGGGGGTCCAAGGCAACAGCGACCGTCGGCGCAAAGATCCAATCAACTCCTGTAGCAATCACCTCCATTGCAGTGGCTTCAGCAATCGCTGCAGCGAGTTCAGGATCTCCAGCCGCGCCCAGCGCGATGTTGTGTGGAAATATGGTGGCACCGATCACATTGTTATGGCCATGAACGGCGTCAGTGCCCCAGATGGTCGGTATTCCCGCATTGCCCTCTGAGGTATCTATGGATGCTAGGTAGTAACTGTCCGCCAGCTCCACCCAATCCTGTAACGACGCATATTTGTTTTTGTCCGGAAAAGAGCCACCGCCATTGAGAACACTGCCCAACCCGAAACGCTTCATATCGTCTGGCGTGACGTGAGCAATTTCACCCTGAATCATCTGGGCAACCTTTTGCTCGATAGACATTTGGGACAGCAGGTCTGCTACCCGACTATCTACAACATCTTGACCACGATCTTCGCTACAGGCGATCAACCCGCAAGCAGACAGCACCACCAAAAATCGTCCCGCACGCGTCCTCAAAAACCAAGCCATCATTGAATCACCACTTAAATTCGCTAGGTAAACTGTACCCGATACGAGCGTTTGGGCACCCCATTCAAGCGATAAGCAGGACAGTTTTTACGCCGAGCGGGACTGCGGAACCGCTGAAGTTGGAATCGCACAGTAGTGGTTTATGAACTGCTGGTGCTCTGGCAGCTGCGCCACCATATTACCCACGGAACCTTTGATTCCCTCGAGGAAGCCTTTGAGCTCTTCCTCGGACATCATATCGACGATGGGGTGATACTGTTCTGGAACAAGACCCTGACCCAACATCACCTGCACCCATGAATTTTCACCGAACAATTCGGTGGGCACTTTGAAAACCCGGCCCGATTGCTTGAACAGCTCGATTCGATGTCGAAGGCTATCGGGAATCTCCATCGATGCACAGTGTCTCCAGAATGCGGTATCTCTTCGATTGGTCACATGATAGTGAAGAATGATGAAATCCCTAATGTTGTCCATTTCAAACTGCATTTGTTGATTGAACTCGTTAACGTCGGGCGTTCTAACGCCGTCATGCGGGAACATTTGCAGCAGCCGGATCACGCTTCGCTGAATCAAATGAATACTGGTAGATTCAAGCGGCTCCATAAAACCGCTAGAGAGCCCCATAGCCACGCAGTTCTTCTTCCAGTGAGCTCGACGGGTTCCGGTTTGGAAGCGGATCACGCGCGGATCGGTGATGTGTTCCCCCTGAACGTTGCTCAACAGCTTCTCGGTCGCCTCATCCTCTGACCAAAACTTACTGGAGAACACCATACCGTTTCCGACACGGTGTTGTAGGGGAATCCGCCATTGCCAGCCCGCTTCATGCGCAATGGCACGGGTGTAAGGGATGGGCGGACCCACACTCTCAGTTTGCACCGCGACCGCCCTATCACTGGGGAGCCAATGGGTCCAATCATCGTAGCCTGCTGACAGGGTTTGCTCAATGAGCAGGCCACGGAAACCCGTACAGTCAACAAAGAAATCACCTTCAATAACCTCTCCGTCACTGAGACGAAGTTCGGAGATATGGCCATTGAACGGGTTCTGACGAACATCGGCGATCATACCCTCGCGACGCACCACACCATTTTCTTCCGCTATCCCGCGCAAGAACTTTGCATAAAGCGATGAATCGAAATGATATGCGTAATTCAGTTTCAAATTCGGCAGTACCGCAAACCGGTTCTGTTTGGCCGCCAACCACTCCGCACAGTATTCGCCATATTCCTTCACCATGCCGCGTTGCTGGCCCTTGAGCCAAAAGTGCTGAAATCCCGCCGCCCAATGATCCTT
>ENA-UZWU01008894-UZWU01008894.1-metagenome-genome-assembly--contig:-Day-4--1m-contig-8894_pt1 | contig 20049 bp, 13 predicted proteins | sample MGYA00260345_ERZ794905 | MGnify/ENA metagenome assembly ERZ794905
GTTTTGGTTGAAAAGCAGGTTCGTCGTGTGGAGTGGCAAAACGGTTCCAAGGACATACTTCCTGACAGATGTCACATCCAAAAGCCCAGTTGTCAAATTGGCCTTTTACTTCATTTGGAATGGCGTCTTTTAGCTCAATGGTGAAGTAGGAAATACACTTACTGGCATCTAACTTATAAGGTGCCACAAAAGCATCTGTAGGACAGGCATCCAAGCAAGCTGTACAACTACCGCAATGGTCGGTTACGGCGCCATCTGCTTCTAATTCTATATCCAAAATAAGTTCAGCAATAAAAAAATAAGAGCCGTTTTGTTTACGGATAAGATTGGTGTTTTTGCCTACCCAACCCAACCCACTTTTGGCTGCCCATGCCTTTTCCAGTACAGGAGCAGAATCTACAAACACACGTCCGCCCACCGCGCCAATTTGTTCTTGAATATGATGCATAAATGCAAAGAGCTTGTCCTTGATGACGTAGTGGTAATCAGCGCCATAGGCATAGCGTGCAATCTTGGGTGCACTTGCATCTGCTGGAACATCTTCCGGGAAATAATTAAAGAGTAGGGACACGACACTCTTAGCACCGGGCACCAATTTTGTTGGATCGAGGCGTTTGTCAAAGTTTCGGGCCATATAGCCCATTTGCCCATGATGGTTTTGGTTTAACCACGACTCCAATCGGGGTGCTTCCTCTTCTAAAAATGCGGCTTTGGAAATCCCACAAGCCATAAAGCCCAACTTTTGAGCTATTTCTTTGACTACAGCAGCATGGCGTGCTGCGCTGCTCAAAACAGTCCTTTTTGATTGTTGGGTAGGGTTTTTCCGAGGTGTTTATAGGCCTTTTCGGTTACCTCCCGACCACGCGGTGTGCGCATTAAAAACCCTTCCTGAATTAAGAACGGTTCATAAACCTCCTCAATGGTTTCGCCATTTTCAGAAACCGCCGTTGCCAAGGTGTTTATTCCCACAGGACCTCCTTTGAATTTATCAATAAGGGTGGTGAGGATTTTGTTGTCCATCTCATCCAAGCCGTGTGCATCTACATGCAAAGCTTTTAACCCAATTCGGGTAATGTCTAGGTTAATCGTACCGTCCCCTTTGATTTGTGCAAAATCACGAATACGACGCAAGAGTGCATTGGCAATTCGTGGCGTACCACGACTTCTGCTGGCAATTTCAATAGCTGCCTTATCTGCAATGGGAATGTTTAGAATGTTGGCGCTTCGTGTTACGATACCTGCGAGTACTTCTGTGGAGTAATACTCCAATCGGCTGTTGATGCCAAACCGTGCCCGCATGGGTGCTGTCAAAAGTCCCGAACGGGTGGTGGCACCTACTAGCGTAAACGGGCTTAATTCGATTTGAACCGAACGGGCATTAGGCCCCGTTTCGATCATGATGTCAATGCGGTAGTCCTCCATGGCCGAGTATAAATACTCCTCAACTATGGGACTAAGCCGGTGTATCTCGTCAATAAACAAAACATCTCGAGGTTCAAGGTTGGTAAGCAAGCCTGCCAAATCGCCGGGTTTGTCCAGTACAGGACCAGAAGTAAGCTTGAGCTTTACCCCTAGCTCTTGTGCCAAGATATGGGCCAAGGTGGTTTTGCCCAATCCCGGTGGACCGTGCAAAAGTGTGTGGTCAAGAGCCTCTTCCCGCTGATTGGCGGCAGCAACAAAAATTTCTAGGTTTTCGAGTACTTGTGGTTGGCCGTTAAAGTCGTTAAAACTAAGCGGACGCAAGGCACGATCGATGTCGTGTTCCTCATGACTTAAGTGCTCTCCAGTGGGATCTAGATGTTCATTCATCTATCCAAAGATACGGAAAACAAAAAAGCCCCGTTGGTTCTCGAGCTTGTCGAGTGACAGGGCTTTGTTTTAGTGTTGAAGTTCTTCCTCGCCCTCGGCTAGTGGAACGTTTTGAGGAACAAAGTCCTCTTCTTGTCCAGGCTTGGAGTAATCATACGCCCAACGGTGTACGTGAGGTATCTTTCCGGGCCAGTTACCGTGCATATGTTCCACAGGCGTTGTCCATTCAAGAGTGTTGGATTTCCAAGGATTCTGAACTGTTTTCTTGCCGTAAAAAATACTGCTGATAAAGTTGTACAGGAATACCAGCTGTGCAGCACCTGCAATCAGAGCGAAAATGGTGATGATGACGTTGATATTTGCCAAATCATCGAAATATGGAAATGCTGTGTTTGAATAATATCTTCTTGGTAATCCTGCCATACCAATAAAGTGCATGGGGAAAAAGACGCCATAAGCACAAACAGCCGTCACCCAGAAGTGAATGTAGCCCATATTCTTATTCATCATACGCCCAAACATTTTTGGGAACCAGTGATAGACCCCAGCAAATAATCCATACAATGCCGAAATACCCATTACCAAATGGAAGTGCGCTACCACAAAATAGGTGTCGTGTACGTTAATATCTAAGGTACTATCCCCCAAAATAATTCCCGTCAAGCCACCCGTAATAAAGGTAGATACCAAACCAATGGAGAATAACATACCCGGATTCATCTGAAGGTTTCCTTTCCACAGTGTGGTGATATAATTAAAGGCTTTTACCGCAGAGGGAATCGCAATCAATAAAGTTGTAAAGGTAAATACCGATCCAAGGAATGGGTTCATTCCTGATATAAACATATGGTGTCCCCAAACGATGGTAGACAAGAATGCAATGGCCAATATAGAGGCTACCATGGCACGGTACCCAAAAATAGGCTTACGTGCGTTTGTTGCCAATACTTCTGAGGTAATCCCTAGTGCAGGCAGCAACACAATGTATACCTCGGGGTGGCCTAAGAACCAGAACAAGTGTTCATACAATACGGGCGATCCACCTTGGTAGTGTAACACTTCACCTTGAATGAAAATATCAGACAAAAAGAACGAGGTGCCAAAGCTTCTGTCCATAATCAACAACAGAGCTGCTGATAACAATACGGGGAAAGAAACCACACCAATAATGGCAGTTACAAAAAAGGCCCAAATCGTTAGTGGAAGACGCGTCATGGACATCCCCTTAGTACGTAAGTTGATTACCGTAACAATATAGTTAAGCGACCCCAACAAAGAGGATGCAATAAAGATGGCCATAGATGTCAACCAAAGCGTCATTCCCAGTCCAGAACCAGGTTGTGCTTGTGGCAAGGCGCTAAGCGGTGGGTAAATGGTCCAACCGGCAGCAGCAGGTCCTGACTCTACAAAAAGAGAGGCAATCATAATTACTGAAGACAAGAAGAACAACCAATATGAAATCATGTTTAGCAAACCTGAAGCCATATCACGAGCACCAATCTGCAACGGAATAAGCAGGTTACTGAACGTACCACTCAATCCAGCGGTCAATACAAAGAATACCATGAATGTACCGTGAATGGTAACCAATGCCAAATAGACGTTTGGATCCATAACACCTTCTGGTGCCCATTTGCCTAAGAATGCTTCAAAAACCCAGAAAGACTTTTCTGGCCACGCCAACTGAAGGCGAAATAACAAAGACATCGCAATACCTATGATGCCCATAATCAGTCCCGTAATAAGGTACTGCTTAGCAATCATCTTATGGTCTTGACTAAAGATGTACTTGGTGATAAATGTTTCTTTATGATGTGCGTGATCTGCTCCCATAGCTATCTTTTTACTGTTGAATGGTTTGTGCAAAGGTAGTTTGCGCTGCCAGCCAATTGTTAAAATCCTTTTCTTCTTCTACCACAATTTTCATTTGCATATTGTAGTGCGATGCACCACAAATTTTATTACAAAGTAACAAATAATCAAACTGATATGCATCTAGGGCTTCTTCGCCCTTGGCCATTAAAGCCTTGCTGTTATCAAATCTAATTTTGTTGATCTTGGCCACTTTGGCTGCCATATCGGGGGTTTGACGCATTTCTTCAGTGGTCATAGATGGTGTAAATGAAAACTCCGTAATCATTCCAGGTACACAATTCATCTGCGCTCTAAAGTGTGGCATATAGGCCGAGTGCAATACGTCTTGCGAACGCATTTTAAAAATAATCTGACGCCCCTTTGGCAAGTGTAATTCTTGCACAACCACGTCGTCCAATCCGTTGGGGTCTGACGAATCGATACCCACTAAATTGCGTCCATCATAGTCTTGAAGAAAGCGTACGTTGGCATCTCCCAAAACACCGTCTTGACCAGCATAACGGGCTTTCCAGTTAAATTGCTGTGCATATAGTTCCACTACCAGTGCCTCATCGTTTTCTTCAATATTCATGATGGAGGTCCATGTGAAAAGACCGTAAATAATGAGTACAGCCAAAGTAATCACAGGAATAATCGTCCATATAAATTCTAACTTATCGTTATCGGCATAGAAAAAGGCCTTTTGGTCTTTTTTACCACGATACTGATATGAGAAATAATGCAATAATGCTTGGGTAATGGTTTGCACAAAGAAGATCAGTGCAAATGAAATCCACATCAGACGGTCAATGTCTTGTCCGTGTTCAGAGGCCGCTTCTGGAAGTAACACATCGCCCCACGCCCAAAACGAATAAATCGTAATAAGATATATAAACACCAAAAAGGCAAACATCAATTGGCCGTTCCAGTTGTTGTCCTTATCGTTAGCAATTTGTGAGTCGTCTCTGTCTTGACGCAATTGCGACAATTCAAAAATCTTGGTGATTTGCCAAATAGCAATACCCACTAAAACCAAAATCGCAAAAAGAATAACTGTAGTCATTTATTTGTTTCCTAATTAATACACAAATCGTTCACTCTCTCCAACAAATGGATCACCTCCAGCTTCGAGTGGAGCCTTGCTTATGGCACGCAATACCACAAACATAAAGAGCCCAGCAAAGAAGAGGAATCCGCCTATTTCAGCCCATCCAATAAACCATTGGTCGCCAACAGTGGCAGGCATAATCATGTTGTAAATGTCAATATAATGACCCAACACAATTACGATTCCAGCCATCACAATAATCCAATTGGATCGTTTGTAATCGCTGCTCATCAATATGAGCAATGGGAATAAAAAGTTCATCGCAATCATACCAAAAAATGGCAGATTATAGTCGTCTATCCGCGTCAAGAAATACGTTACCTCTTCCGGAATATTTGAATACCAAATCAACATAAATTGAGAGAACCACAAGTAAGTCCAAAAGACACTAAAGCCAAACATAAACTTGGCCAAGTCATGCAAGTGGCTGTGGTTTACTTTAGGTAAATATCCTTTTGATTTAAGATAAATGGTAATCAAAGCAATTACGGTAACCGCTGTTACGAGCATACTTGCCAAAACATACCATCCAAACAACGTACTAAACCAGTGCGGATCCAAAGACATAATCCAATCCCAAGACATCATAGACTCAGTAACAAAGAAGAATACCAAGAAGCCCGCAGAAATACGGAAGTTCATTTTATGGTTGCGAATATCACCCACAAGCACATTGTCTTGTGCCAATGAGAATCTACGTGATAAATAGCGGTAAAGGTTCCAACCAATAAGATATATGGCTGCTCTAAGCAAAAAGAAAGGTACATTGAGGTAACCTACTTTTCCTTGAATAATTTCATCGTGTGCAACGGTTTCCGCATCCATCCAGACAAATAGGTGGTTGGCGTGTAATCCAGTAAGCACAAGGAATACATAAATGATAATAGAGCCAGGTACCAAATAGGCCGTAATTCCCTCCATAACGCGATAGAGCAATATAGGCCATCCTGCTTGAGCCGCCCGTTGGATGGCATAGAAAGCAAGGGTTCCCAATGCAATCATAAAGAAGAAAAATGCAGCTACATAAAGTGCAGCCCAAGGTTTGTTTTGCAATTGATGTAATAAATGTTCACCATGTGCATCTCCGTGGTCATCCGTATCTGCATGGTCATCTCCATGAGTTGAATGAATCATGGCAGCGTGGGCTTCGGCATCGCTAAAGTTACTCGCATGATCATCAGTGTGATCATCGCCGTGGTCGCCTCCGTGTCCTCCGTGCGCGTCGGCAACCATAGCTTGTGCTTCAGCTACAGTGGAAGGTGCACTCAAAAAGCCAATTGTTAACCCAATAAGACCTAGTCCCATGAGCACATAGGTGATAATTTTCAGTCGTTGCGTGAAGGTATACATGGCCAATTATTTTGTCAATTCGTTACGTAAATACATTACATGTTGGGCAATCTGCCAGCGTTCGGTTGCATTTACCTGTCCCGCGTGTGAACCCATGGCGTTTTTTCCATACATCAACACGTGATAAATACTCCCGTCTGTGATTTCTCTGTCGGCATAGCTAGGTATACCTAAAAACTTTTCGCGTTTCATCAAAATGCCTTGCCCATCGCCTTTAGTACCGTGACATACAGCACAATAGACGCCGTACAATTCTTTTCCTTCAGCACGGTGTTCCGCTGTTATTGCTAATGGTGATTTGAGATTTACTTTTGCGGCTTCATACCCATCATTAGTGTCGGGATAATCATAAGGTGTCCACCCGCGCGCCACAGAACCCTCAGCAGGAAGTTGCGCCTCAACACCATTGCGAAATGCATCAGATTCGGCATAGGTTTTATAACCTACCGACTCATACATATTGGGAAAGTACTGGTAGTTGGGTTTGGATGGATTAGAACAAGACACCAGTAACAATGAACTTAAAACGGCAAGGATACTTACTTTTTTCATGCGTCTTGATTTTCGTGAATACTAACATCTATAGCCCCTGACTTTTTCAACAGGCTAATTAATTTTTTCTCATCACCTGACAAGGCTACTTGCATCAAAAACTTATCATCGGTGGTTTCGGGCATAGGATTTTCTGCTTTTTTGAATGGCCATAGTCGGCTACGTAAATAGAAGGTAATGACCATAAGGTGTGCGGCAAAAAATACCGTCATTTCAAATATTACAGGAACAAAAGCAGGTAAGTTTTCCATAAAAGAAAAACTAGGCTTACCTCCGATATTTTGTGGCCAATCGACTATCATGATATAGTTAATCATAGTAATGGCAACCGCAAATCCTAGGATACCATACATAAAGGCAGTAATCGCGAGGCGAGTGCTGGCCAGTCCCATGGCATGGTCAAGTCCGTGCACGGGGAATGGTGTAAACACTTCCTCTATATGATAGTCTGCTTTTTTTACGTCTTTAACCGCGTGCAAAAGCGTATCATCATCGTCATAAACGGCATGTACTAATTTACTACTCATGGCTATGCGTGTTTTTGTATTTATCTCCCGATGTTTTCAAAATCGATTTCACCTCTGCTTGTGCAATTACTGGGAACGTTCTGGCGTATAACAAGAACAGCACAAAGAAGAAACCAATGGTTCCAATAAAGATACCTATATCAACAAATGTTGGCGAGAACATGGTCCAGGAAGAGGGTAAGTAATCGCGGTGTAACGAGGTTACAATGATTACAAAACGCTCAAACCACATTCCAATGTTTACCACAATTGAGATGATAAAGGAGAACATAATACTGGTACGTAATTTTTTAAACCACATCAACTGTGGCGAGAATACGTTACATGTCATCATCGCCCAATATGCCCACCAGTAAGGACCAGTTGCACGGTTGAGGAATGCGTACTGTTCGTACTCAACACCTGAATACCAAGCAATGAACAGCTCGGTTATGTAGGCGACCCCTACAATTGAACCCGTAATCATGATAACGATGTTCATCAATTCGATGTGTTGTCTTGTGATATAGTTTTCTAAATGCGACACTTTACGCATGATAATCAATAAGGTGTTTACCATGGCAAAACCAGAGAAAATCGCACCAGCAACAAAGTAAGGTGGGAAAATGGTAGTGTGCCAACCCGGAATAACAGAAGTGGCAAAGTCAAAGGATACAATGGTGTGTACCGATAATACCAGAGGCGTAGCTAGTCCAGCCAATACCAAAGATACCTCTTCAAAGCGCTGCCAGTCTTTGGCGCGTCCACTCCATCCAAAACTCAACAACCCGTAAATTTTCTTTTGGAAAGGCTTGATGGCTCTGTCACGTATCATGGCAAAATCAGGAAGCAATCCTGTCCACCAGAATACAAGCGATACAGATAAATATGTTGAAATGGCAAATACATCCCACAGTAGTGGTGAGTTAAAGTTTACCCAAAGTGAACCAAACTGATTTGGAATAGGTAATACCCAATATGCCAACCATGGTCTTCCCATGTGAATGATCGGAAATAATCCCGCTTGAATTACCGAGAAAATAGTCATGGCTTCGGCAGAACGGTTAATGGCCATACGCCATTTTTGACGGAACAATAAGAGTACTGCAGATATTAAGGTCCCAGCGTGTCCGATACCTACCCACCATACAAAGTTGGTAATATCCCAAGCCCATCCTACGGTCTTGTTTAATCCCCAAACGCCAATTCCTGTAGAAACGGTATAAATAATACAACCCAATCCCCAAAGGAAGGCAGTAAGTGCAATAGCAAAAGCGATAAACCACTGCTTGTTGGGTGGATTTTCCACGGGCGCAGCAATGTCTACCGTTACGTCATGGTACGACTTGTTCCCTGTTACTAAGGGCTTTCTAATGGGTGCTTCGTAGTGACTAGCCATAATCGTTCCTTAAGTGTTTCTAACTTTAACTTGATACATCACATTCGGTTTTGTACCAATGCTTTCGAGCAGGTGATACATTCGACTGTCTTCTTTGAGGTGTGCTACCTCACTGTCTTTGTCATTAATGTCACCAAAAGCCAAGGCACCAGTTCCACAAGCACTTGAACATGCTGTTTGGAATTCGCCATCTTTTATTTCACGACCTTCAAGTTTCGCGTCTAAAATGGTTTTTTGTGTCATTTGAATACACATTGAACATTTTTCCATTACCCCTCTCGAACGAACAACTACGTCTGGGTTTAATACCATCCGTCCTAAGTCGTCGTTCATGTGGTAATCAAATTCGTCATTCTTATTGTATAAGAACCAGTTGAATCTACGTACTTTATAAGGGCAGTTGTTTGCACAATAGCGTGTTCCTACACAACGGTTATACGCCATGTGGTTTTGCCCTTGTCGTCCGTGAGAACTGGCAGCCACTGGACAAACCGTTTCACAAGGTGCGTGATTACAATGTTGACACATGACCGGCTGGAAGGTTACTTGCGGATTAGCCGAAGGATCTTCCATTTTGTTAAAGGTAGATAGGGAATCTCCCAACCCACTGATGTTTTCTACCGTCTCTAAATCTCCTTCAAACGTATCTTGTGAAGAATAATAACGGTCAATACGCAACCAGTGCATATCACGAGACTTGCGGATTTCTTGCTTGCCAACAACTGGAACGTTGTTTTCAGCATGACAGGCAATCACACAGGCGCCACAGCCTGTACAGGAATTTAAGTCAATAGATAAATTAAAGTGGTGTCCAATAGAACGGTCAAAAGCTTGCCACATATCTGCATCAGCAGAAGTAACGTCAATTTCTTCATGGTCACGAGACACTTGGGTCATCGAGTTCCAATATTTGGCGTCTTTGGTATTGAATATCTCTAGGGAAGTTTCACGAACAATCTCACCCCTACCCATAAGCGTGTTTTGCAACTGCGTACAAGCAAATTCATGCATGTCGCTAGTAGCCGTCACAGATACGGTTTGTACTGGGTTGAAGTTCTGATATAGTGGATAGGCATTAGTACCAACCTGCATTTCAGATTTCATCCCTGCCGTTTTGCCATAACCCAATGCCAATCCAACAGTGCCTACGGCTTGTCCTGGTTGGATAAGCACAGGCGCTTTTACTGTAATATCGTTGAGTTTAATTTCAGCAATACTTCCGTCAAGCGCACCATCTGACTGGCTAACGTTTTTTAATCCAAGTACTTCTGCATCAGCCTTGGAAACGGTTAAATAGTTATCCCAAGTAACACGTGAAATAGGGTCTGGAAATTCTTGTAGCCAAGGATTGTTGGCTTGTTGACCATCGCCAATTCCTGTTTTGGTGTACAGGTGTAATTCCAATCCTGCTTTAGATTTGGCGCGAACAAGGCGTTGCATTAACGCATCTACATTGTCGCGGTAACCTAAGCGATTACTGCTAGAAGTTACATAAAATCCATCGTGAAGGGCTTCGTTAAAAGATGCGCCCCCAAGAATATTGGCATTCCAGTACGCCTTAACAGCATCGTCATAACTCTGTGAACTGCCACTTAATTTGAGTATTACCTCTTGAAATTGTTTGGTGTCAAATAGTGGACGAATGGTAGGCTGCATCAAAGCATAGTGACCCATTTTCATTTCCACATCTCCCCATGATTCCAAATAATGAGGTGCCGCAGCTACCCATTGGCAGTGCACTGCTGTCTCATCATTTTTCATGCTAAAGCTTAGGGACAAATCTGCTTTCTTAAGGCCAGCAATAAAAGCATCAGCGTTAGGTAGTGTGTATGCAGGATTAACCCCCGCCATAATCACACCTTTTACTTTTCCGCTGTTAAGATCGTTTACCAATTGATTTATTTGACTTGAATCTCCTTGACGAAGTGACGTGTTCTGTCTTACGTCCATTACATCAGAACCTAATAGTTCGTTGATGGCCAATGCAGCACGTTGGGCATCTTCATTTTGTAATCCAGTAACGACAACAGCCCCTTTGCCTGCAGCTTTCAAGGCAGCAGCAATTTCAGATACTTTTGCTTTTAGTGCTTTTGAAAGCGAGGTCGGATAAGACTTATTGGTCAATGCGCCGTAAAGTGCAGCCAATACAAATTGTTGTTCGGTTGCGGTAGTGGGTATGCGGAAATCCGCATTGGCACCAGACAAGGTCATGTTAGATTCAAACTGATAGTGCTTGGACATTTTTGCCTTACCCTTTTTGCCCTTGGGCACACGAGTTTTAGCGTATCCAGTATCATGTCAACCGCCTTGCCAGTCACCTAAGAAGTCAGCATCAACAGATACAATACAACTCGCCCTGCTAAAGTCATAGCTAGGTAGCGCACGTTTGCCATATGCTTTTTCAAATGCGTTGAGTGCCGCTGTTTCCGATAGTGCATCATATACGTGATGGCTTATGTTGGAAAACTTGGCTTGAAAATCTTTAATAATTTGATTTGTGGTTGGGCTGGCTAAAGAAGGCGTAATTAGCGCAACTTCTTCACCCTTTTCAGCTAGCGTTACAAGCTGCTGTGCAACATTTGCCTCAAGTGTATCCCAACTAACATCAACGCCTGCTTGCATGGGGCCTTGCACGCGCATGCTGTCATAAAGCGACAATACAGATGCTTGTACCCGTGCATTTGCAACATTATTTACAGGTGCACCAGGGTTATTTTCAACTTTAATAGGACGCCCTTCACGAGTTTTGATAAGTATGCTCGCAGTGTCAAAACCATCAATCCGTGTAGTAGCGTAATAGTTGGCTATACCTGGGATGATTTGCTCTGGCTGTACTATATAAGGAATAGAAGTGTTGATGGGGCCCTCACATGCGGCTAGTGTAGCTGCAGCTGTACTAAAGCCCATATATTTTAAGAAGTCGCGGCGAGAAGTATCGCTTTCTGGCAATTCAGTGTTGCCTAAAAGGTCTTCAGGAAGTTTTTGTACAAACTCCTTCTGAGCCAAATCATCCGCCAAAGTTGACTGATTGTTTAACTCTACGTCGCTTTTCCAGTATTTTTTTTGATTGGGCATATATTATTTCTTAATAATGACACTTTCCACACTCCAATCCACCCATTTGGGCAGCGGTTAATTTATCTACTCCGTATTTTTTTGACAATTCCTCATGGATCTTGGTATAATAACCATTGTCTTTCAAATTTATGTTTGTCTCACGGTGACAGTTGATACACCATCCCATGGTAAGCGATGAGTGCTGATACATGATTTCCATTTCTTCAACAGGGCCGTGACATTTCTGACACTCGATACCCGCAACAGAAACGTGTTGTGCGTGATTGAAATACACAAAGTCGGGCAGGTTGTGAATACGCACCCACTTCACAGGCTCAGTTTCGCCTGTGTAGCTTTGTGTAGACTCGTCCCATCCTACAGCCTTGTAAAGCTTTTTAATTTCGTTGGTATAAAATTCCTTGGTGTATCCTTTTTCTAAATCTTCCTCACCATTGTATTCTGCAATATTCATGTGACAGTTCATACACACATTAAGAGACGGAATGCCAGAATGTTTGGAAACACGCGCTGAAGAATGACAATATTTACACTCAATCTGGTTATCTCCTGAGTGAATTTTGTGAGAATAATGAATCGGCTGTATGGGCATATACCCTTGGTCTATACCTACTTGCATCAAATAACTGTACCCAACATAGGCGCTTGAAAGCAATAAAAATATAACCGTAACAAATACTAAGAATGGGTTTTGCGCATAGGCTTTCCAAAGTGGCGTGCGCTTTCTTTTTTCTTTCTTAATGATTTCAACTCCGTTAGCCGCTGCGATTTTATTTAGTGTTTTATTAACCAAAAACAACATGGTTACTAAAGCAGCCAAAACCAACATCAATACCGCCAAGATCAAATCGTTGGTAAAACCACCACCTGACTCAGCAGGAGCCGCAGCAGACATGGGGGTTGCAGCTGGTGCAGGAGGCGTGTAGTCGGTGTAAGCTAAAATATTATCAATGTCCTCGTTAGAAAGTTGTGGAAACGAGGTCATAACAGAACCATTATACTCTTCATAAATGGCAACAGCTTGGGCATCGCCAGACTTTACCATGGCAGTCGAATTCTTAATCCAACTGTAAAGCCATTCTTTGTCATACTTGGCAGATACACCTGCTAAGGCAGGACCCACAGCACGTTTCTTGAGTTTGTGACAAGCAGCACAATTGGCGTTGAATAAGGATTTTCCTTTTTGGATGTCAGGCTCTTGAGCATTTACAGCAAAGCTGAAGCAGAGCGTTAGAAGCAGTAATGGAAGGTGAGCTAGAAAGCTGTCCTTGAACATACGAGGTTAATTGTTGGTTAATTCACATATTTATGAATCCGTTTGCAAAATTACGACACAGCCCCCATTTTAAAAACTAGATAGCTATCAAAGTTTTAATTTATATTCTGTCTAAATAATGTGTTATACGCCTGTTAATCAGTGATATACAAAAATAATGTTTAGCCCCTTTTTAACAAAAAAATAATTTAAATAATGGTGTATTTTTGCCTTTAATGAAATCCAACATGCGCCCACAAACATTCTGTTTTATTTTTTGTGTTTTGATAAACTGCACCTACTTGATGGGGCAGCAAGCACAAACACAACTTCGTGCACCACATGAATTAGACAGCTTACTTCAGAAAAAAATAGCCTTAGACCGTTTGAATGCGGCCAAGAAACAATTTACCATACAAGTATTTTATGGCAATTTTGAAGAGACTACTGCAGAGTTAGTGCGGTTTGAAACCTTATTTCCAAACATGATTGCGCAGCTAATTCACGAAACACCCAACTACAAAATACGTGTTGGAAATTTCACCACAGAGCGAGAAGCATTGGCAGAATTAGAAAAAGTGAAACGGAGATTTCGTTCGGCTTTTGTACTAAAGCCTTAGGTTATTTAAGCGTTTTTTTGATGGCTACTTCTTCGTAGCACTCCACAACGTCGCCTTCCTTGATATCGTTATATCCTTTGATTTGAAGTCCACAATCGTAGCCTTTAGTAACCTCTTTCACATCGTCTTTAAAGCGCTTGAGAGATTCCAGTTCACCCGTGTAAATAACAACCCCTTCACGAATAATACGAATACCTGAGTTGCGGATAATTTTACCGTCTGTAACCATACAGCCAGCAATGGTACCCACCTTTGATATTTTAAAGGTTTCTCTAATTTCAGCATTACCCCTTATCTCTTCTTTGAACTCGGGTGAAAGCATGCCTTCCATAGCATCCTTAAGATCATTGATGGCATCGTAAATAATTGAATAGCTTCGGATATCGATTTCCTCTTTCTCGGCCAATTGACGTGCAGTTCCCATAGGTCGCACATTAAAGCCAATAACAATCGCATCGGAAGCCGAAGCCAACAATACATCTGATTCCGTTATGGCACCTACGCCCTTGTGGATAATGTTAACTTGGATTTCTTCGTTAGAAAGTTTTTGGAACGAATCCGTCAAGGCTTCAACAGAACCATCCACGTCTCCTTTAAGGATAATGTTCAATTCCTTGAAGTCACCCAGTGCAATACGTCTTCCAATTTCATCCAGCGTAATATGGCGTTGCGTTCTTACCGATTGCTCACGTACCAATTGGGTGCGTTTTGCAGCAATTTGCTTGGCTTCTCTTTCGTCGCCATAAATATTAAAGCGGTCACCTGCTTGTGGTGCACCGTCAAGTCCTAAAATGGAAACGGGCGTAGACGGGCCAGCTTCTTTAAGTTCCTTACCATGCTCATTGTGCATTGCTTTTACTTTACCGCTGTGACGTCCCGCCAAAATATAATCTCCAATGGCTAGCGTCCCAGACTGTACCAATATGGTAGATATGTATCCTCTACCCTTGTCTAAAAATGCTTCAACTACAGATCCTTGAGCAGCCTTATTTGGGTTTGCTTTAAGCTCTAGTAGCTCTGCTTCTAACAATACTTTTTCTAAAAGCTCATCAACCCCTTGGCCTGTCTTGGCAGAGATATCCTGGGATTGGATTTTTCCACCCCAATCTTCAACCAATAAATTCATTCCGGCTAAGCTTTCCTTGATTTTATCAGGGTTGGCCGTTGGCAAGTCCATTTTGTTAATGGCAAACACTATGGGCACAGAAGCCGCTTGTGCGTGGCTGATGGCCTCTTTGGTTTGTGGCTTAATGTCGTCATCTGCAGCCACTACAATAATAACCAAATCGGTTACTTGTGTTCCTCGTGCTCGCATGGCGGTAAAGGCCTCGTGACCAGGAGTGTCTAAAAAGGTAATGGTTTGTCCGTTTTTTACTTTCACGCTATACGCACCAATGTGCTGCGTAATGCCACCAGACTCTCCTTGAATTACATTGGCATTCCGCACATAATCTAAGAGAGATGTTTTTCCGTGATCAACGTGTCCCATAACCGTAACTATCGGCGCACGGTGTTTTAGGTCTTCGGGTTTGTCTTCGATTACTTCAACTGCTTCTTCAATATCAGCCGTTATAAACTCCACTTCAAAGCCAAACTCTTCGGCAACAACAGAAAGTGTTTCTGCATCCAAGCGCTGATTCATGGTAACCATAATACCTAATGACATACATGCGGAGATAATTTGTGTGGAACTGATGTCCATCATGGTTGCAACTTCACCAACAGTTACAAATTCTGTAACCTTAAGGATTTTGCTTTCCGCTTCTTGTAATGCCTCTTCTTCCTCCGATTTTTGACGGTGGGAGTCTCTCTTTTCACGACGGTACTTGGCGCCTTTTGACTTGGAAGTCTTTCCTTGCAGCTTTTCGAGTGTTTCGCGGATTTGCTTTTGTATTTCTTCTTCTGTAGGCTCTTCTTTTGTAACTGCGGGGCGCTGTTGTTTATTCCCACGATTATTTGGCTTGCGGTTTCCAGGGCCTGTGTCTTTAGTAATACGTTTTCTGCGACGCTTGTTGCTATCGCTTTCAGCAGACTTCTTTGGTGCTGGTTTTTTGAATTTTGATAAATCAATTTTCTCACCTGCCGATTTTAAACCACTTAACTTTTTGTATTGGGTTTCAATCTTTCCGGAATTTTCAGCCGTTGGTTCTGTGGGCGCTTCTGCTTTTGTAGGTACTTCCTTTTTCGCTTCAACAGCAGGGGTGTCTGCCACGGTAGGTTTATCTGCTTTTTCCGCAGGCTTCTCTGCTACGATAGGCTCGTCTGCTTTAGCAGGTAATGTGTCTTCTTTTGTTGGTGCTGCTGCTTTGGGCGCTGCAGCAGGCTTTGGCTTAGGATTTAAGTCAATTTTACCAACGGGTTTTAAGCCGCTCAAATTTGCTTGTGCCTTGACTACGTTTGTTGGCTTAGAAAGCTCGGGGGTAGGCGCTTCTTCTTTTTGTGCCTGTTCGCGAATGGCTTCTTTTTCTTTACGTTTCTCTTCGAATACTTCATGAGAAGCTTCTTTTTTGGAGCGATCCGTTTGGAAAGCGTCTAAAAGAAGTTCATACTCCTGCTGCGATATTTTTGCTGTTGGGCGCGCTTCCACCGAAAATCCTTTTTCGGATAGGTGTTCCACTGCACGATCCAACGAAATGTTTAGCTCGCGGAGTACTTTGTTGATTCGAATTGTTTTTAAATCTGCCATATAATCTTTTGCGCAATCAAAAATAAAAAATTGCTTGGTTTGGTTATTCGTTAGAGAATTCTGCGCTTAATATTTTACGCACATCTGAAATGGTTTCTTCTTCCAAGTCGGTACGCTTTATCAAATCTTCGATATCCTCTTCTAATACACTTTTTGCAGTATCTAATCCTGCCTTTTTGAATTCCGCTATAATCCAAGCTTCAATTTCATCAGAGAACTCGGTTAGCTCAACGTCTTCTTCCATGCCCTCACGGTACACGTCAATTTCGTAGCCCGTTAGTTGACCTGCAAGGCGGATATTAAATCCTCCACGTCCGATGGCTTTGGACACTTCACTTGGATCCATCATCACCTCAACACGCTTGGTCTCCTCGTCTATTTTGACCGAAGTGACTTTGGCAGGGCTTAAAGATCTTGTAATCAGAAGTTGGGTGTTGTTGGTGTAGTTGATTACATCAATGTTTTCGTTTCCTAACTCACGTACGATGCCGTGGATACGAGAACCTTTCATTCCGACACAAGCCCCAACCGGATCAATGCGGTCGTCATAAGAATCAACAGCCACTTTAGCTTTTTCTCCAGGAACACGAACTGCCTTTTTGATGGTAATTAAGCCATCAAACACTTCGGGAATCTCTTGTTCGAATAACTTTTCCAAGAACCTTGGCGCAGTACGCGACATGATAATACTTGGCTTGGTTCCTTTAAGTTCTACGCTTTCAATAATCCCACGGACGTTATCTCCCTTTCTGTAAAAATCAGATGGGATTTGTCGGTCTTTAGGTAAAATGATTTCATTTCCTTCATCGTCAAGCAGAATCACTAGGCGGTTACGTATGTGGTGTACCTCCGCTGTGTAGATTTCACCAACAAGGTCAATAAATTGCTTATAGATGATGGTGTTGTCGTGTTCGTGAATACGCGCCACCAAGTTTTGACGTAGTGCAAGAACGGAACGTCTGCCAAGGTCTGCTAGTTTTACTTCTTCCGAAACATCTTCACCCACTTCAAAATCGGGTTCAATTTTTTGTGCTTCTGAAAGTTCAATTTCCTCATTGGGATCTTCTACTTCACCGTTTTCCACAACAATGCGGTTACGCCATATTTCCAAATCCCCTTTGTCTGGATTGATAATAATATCAAAATTATCATCTGTTCCGTATTTCTTTTTTAAGGTATTGCGAAACACTTCTTCTAGGATTGACATTAAAGTTACTCGGTCGATAAACTTTTCGTCTTTAAACTCCGAAAACGACTCTATAAGGGCGAGATTTTCCATATTACTTGTTAAATTGAATTTGAACGATTGCTTTTTTAATTTCGGCATAGGACACTTTCGCATCCTTAGTTACCGTGTGTTTTCCTTTACCAACGGGTTTTGGTTCACGTGCTTTCCACTGCAGCGCAATCATTTGATCGTCTGTAGCTGTTAGGGTTCCCTTTAGCTCTTCGTCGCTATTAGTGATGATTTTTAAAATACGACCCACGTGTTTTTTGTACTGACGTGGTTGCATAAGCGGTGTGGCAGCACCAGCGGAACCTACTTCAAGTGAAAAATCGTGCTCTTCTCTATCAAGGTTGTGCTCAATATGACGGCTCACTTGCATACACTGCTCAAGGGTTACCCCTGCATCGCCATCAAGTACAACACGGATATGCGAAGCTAAGTCGATGCTTATGTCCACTAAAAATAAAGTGGGCTGCTCGGCCAATGCTTCGTTGAGTAATTCGTGTACGCGTTTATTAAAATCCATAAAATAAAAAAGAGGACGCTGTCCCCCTACCTCTTCCCGTTAAACGGTGCAAATATAGGAATAAAATTGGATTTTGTATTTTTGAGTTAGTAGCACCTGAAAACCTTGTCTCTTGTGTTATGAAAAATCTTAAACTAGATAACAAACAAGTTCTTCAAATCATTGTCTTTGTAATAACCTTTACAGTGTTTAGAGAAATCTTTTCCGACAGGGAGCATTTTAAAGCAGGTTTGGCAGCTGCAGTTGGATTAAACTAAAAAACCCACTCTACAAAGAATGGGTTTTTGTTGGCCTACTAGGGCTCGAACCTAGACTCTTCTGAACCAAAATCAGACGTGTTGCCAGTTACACCATAGGCCAATTTACTAGACTTCTTCTAAAAACAGAAGCCTACATTTATCCAATTGCATTACGCAAACGGTTGGCAAAAATAGCACAAAGTTTTTGTTGCGCCAATAGTTTAAAAAATTCTTATGCCAAGTTTTAACAGATATTGTAATTTTGTGCTCTTTACGAGACCTATGAATTTTACCAAAAAAAATACACTTACAGGTTGGTTTGTGTTTTTTATTGCTTTTACGACCTACTATCTAACTGTTGAACCCACAGCAAGTTATTGGGATTGCAGCGAGTATATCGCAACTTCGGCCAAACTACAGGTAGGACACCCTCCTGGCGCACCCCTTTTCCAGATGATGGGTGCCTTTTTCTCCTCATTTGCCAGTGGTCCTGAAAACGTGGCTTTCTGGGTAAATATGATGTCGGTAATGGCAAGTGCCTTTACCATACTTTTTATGTTTTGGTCGCTCACACGCATCATTACGCGCTTTGTTATTAAAGACGAAAATCCAAAAGGACCCAATGAAACATTGGTGTTGGGCGCCGCGGCAGTAGGCGCATTGAGTTATGCCTTTTCAGACTCATTTTGGTTTAATGCTGTTGAAGCAGAAGTATATGCCATGGCCATGTTTATTACCTCAGTCATGTTTTGGCTTGGTCTTAGGTGGGAAGAAGAAATGCACACCCCGCGTGGCGATCGTTGGCTTGTCTTGATTGCATTTCTCATCGGGCTTTCTTTTGGCGTGCACTTTATGGGGCTTCTTACCGTGCCTGCCATTGGAATGTTATACTATTTTAGAAACTATACTTTTTCTTGGAAATCTTTTGTGATCGCCAATGTGGTGTCCGTTGCCGTATTGTTGTTTGTTTTCAAACTCCTGCTGCCCCTAACGCTAGCCTATTTTGGAAATGCTGAGGTTTTCTTTGTTAATTCATTTGGACTGCCCTTTAACTCGGGAACCATCATTGCTGGTTTATCGATCATTGCTTTTTTCATTTGGGGATTGCGCTTTACACAACAAAAGAAATGGGTTCAACTCAACACAGGACTTTGGTGTATTGCTTTTATACTCATCGGCTTTTCTTCGTGGATCATGCTGCCTATCCGCGCCAATGCCGATACCGTTATAAACGAAAACGCACCTGCCGATGCTCGATCCTTATTGGCCTATTACAACTTAGAGCAGTACCCCGAAACCCATTTGTTCTACGGCCCTATGTATACCGATATGTATGCAGGGCAAGATGAAAATGACCCGTATAGAGACGACAAACCCAAATATGAAAAAGACCTTAAAAAAGGGCGTTATGTAATTGTCAATGCTTGGGAAAATGCACGCATCAATGCCAATGGCAAACATTTAGGATTACTTCCCCGCCTGTGGAGTTCAGGCAATGCCGTAAACTACATCACATACTACGGCGCACCCAATTTTGATATCAAACCCGAATACCGAAACCAAGAAAAACTCATTGATTTAATAAATGACTTTATATCAAGAGTTAACAACAATGAGGTTGATGCGCAAGGATACCATCAGTTTTTGCAACGCTTTGGCACATATATTGACATCGAAAAACCGTCTTTGTTAGACAACCTTACCTACCTAGTTGACTTCCAAATAAATTATATGTATTTCCGCTACTTTATGTGGAATTTTGCTGGAAAACAGAATGACGAAAAAGGAGAACTCGATCCATTTAATGGCAATTGGATCAGCGGCATATCATGGCTTGATAGC
>ENA-UZWU01006151-UZWU01006151.1-metagenome-genome-assembly--contig:-Day-4--1m-contig-6151_pt1 | contig 19815 bp, 17 predicted proteins | sample MGYA00260345_ERZ794905 | MGnify/ENA metagenome assembly ERZ794905
GGGATATTTCTTTGGATTAAGTTTAGATCAGAGGATGTTTTTGGTTCGTGGGTTGGTCCAGCTTTCTTAGGTTTAATTACACTGTTTACATTGAGTTTTGGGATCAAAAGCTACGAAGTAATCACTCCTACAGTAACAGAATCTTTGGGTCTAGCAACAGAAGAACCTACCACCATTATTGCAATTGATACGGCAGAAGTTACAAATGCTGAGGAGACGCTAATAAAAACTGAAAAAGATGAAAATCAATTCATACCACCTGCCCCTGTTGTTGAAGAGAAAAAACCAGTGATGATGGATGACGGTCCACCAGAAATTATAGAAGAAATCGCACCTATAGCAAAAAAGACTCCCGGAGATTTCACCATTGGACTATTAGAAACTTTTGCCCCTGAGTCTAAATCTCAGAACCTTACTTCCTCCACCAAACTCGTCTGCCTCTTCAGCATGACCTGCAGTCACTGCCAGGAAGTATACAGGGAACTCATTGGTATGAAAGCTAGCGGTAAACTCCCCAATCTATATCTTATAAACTACGGGACGGCCTATGAGCAAAACTACTTTTTCAAGCAAGGTGGAGATGTGAAATCACCGCATACACGTACTGAAGAATTTCCAGACTTCAAACGTATGCTTGAAGGTAAGACATATCCAAGATTACTCTTTATTAAAGACGGTAAACTCACAAAAGAATGGGACGTTGATTCCTATGAAACGTCTAGTTTTATGAAGTACTTTGGGATCGAAAAACTAGAAGAGAAGAAGGAAGGCGGCTTGCAGCTAGAACTCGAAGGTGGTGATAGCCCTTGGTAAAGAAGGTCTTATATTTCTTGCTCTTTATTTTCCTCTCCGTACTTACTCAAGTCGGGGGTATTGTTCTCTTATTGTCTCTTCTTGCATCCAACTGGCTTAAAACAAAGTTTAAATTTAAGACACTTCTCATTTTTGTACTGCTCTACGTAGCAACCACATTCCTATTGGTCCCTCACGTGGCACCAAAATTTGGCAGATCGAAAATAGCCAACTTACGACCTACCAATTTTGTTACCGTGCTGCTCAATCGTAATTACATTAACTCAGAATATCGTAATACACTGAGACGTCTAAATGGAAATCTACGAAATCAAGGCGTTGAACTTCACTTCCTCGACGCTAATTTCCCCTTTATTGATGGATTCCCACTGCTTCCTTCGTTTTTAGTTGTGCAAATCCAACGAGGCTCAACTTCCATGATACAGAGAAAATTTAAATTGAGCTATGTCCGGGCGGGGCGTAAAAAAAATGCAAGTGACGTTAATAATATCATCAATCTCCAAGACTGAGATTTAGATAATGGCAAGGCCCCTCTTGATACTATGTGTTTAGCTCGAACAGTAAATGCTTCACTTAGCATAGTTTCAGTTCTATATTACTATTCAACGTCTACAGGGTTTAGAAGTTTTATTTTGCAAATGTATATGTATAAGAATGAATATGGCTCCAGGCTCACTTATTTGCAGATAAGCTCTTTTGCCACTGCCACGAATGTCTCATCATATCATGAATGTCATATTGTGCTTCCCAGCCTAGTTCCGAATTGACCTTAGTAGTATCTGCCCAAATCTGCTCCACATCGCCTTCCCTCCTCGGTCCTATGGTATACGGAAGTTTCAGATTGTTGACAGATTCAAAGGCTTGAATAACCTCTAACACCGTATTCCCATTTCCCGTACCAACATTGAATACATCTACTGATTTATTCATACTGACAGAATAGTCCAATGCTTTTACGTGAGCCTTTGCTAAATCTACCACATGTATGTAGTCTCGAATACACGTACCATCTACTGTATCATAATCATCTCCAAAAACAGTCAATTCCTTTCTAATCCCTGCTGCCGTTTGGGTAATGAAAGGCACTAGATTATTTGGCACTCCCAAGGGCAACTCACCTATCAAGGCACTTGGATGTGATCCTACAGGATTAAAGTATCTCAGTAGTATTGATTTCATTGATTTATGACGCGTAAAGTCTTGGATGATTTCCTCACAGATAATCTTACTTGTACCATAAGGGCTCTCTGCTAACTGGATATTGTTCTTTTCAGTTACGGGCAAATCCTGCGTGGCTCCATATACTGTGCAACTAGACGAGAATATAAGGTTAGATACCTTGTACTTATCCATCACGCCAAGCAGGCTGATTAGTCCACTAATATTATTGTGATAATACATCACAGGGTGATCTACAGATTCACCTACAGCCTTATGAGCGGCAAAGTGAATCACTCCTTCTATTTCGTTACTTTCAAAAATATCATTCAACACTTTTGAATCATTTACATCGCCTATGACCAATTCAAAAAATTTATTACTAATGTCTTCTATTTTGCCCCTGACCTCTATTTTACTATTATTCAGATTGTCTATTACAATCACCTCATGTCGCTCAGACAATAATTCTACCACGGTATGACTCCCGATATAGCCAAGTCCTCCTGTAACTAAAATTTTCATGCTATATACTTACTTCAACAGGTTTAGTCTTTTTAATAATTTTGGTCTATTGCCCCTACTTATTCTGGGGCAACTACCATACAATAATAGGCGTATTTACTCAAAACATTCAACTTAGAATGTGCATAAGATATATGCTTACTGGTTTGAATAAACATTTAAGAAAATACCATTTTAAAGTGACGTATACCAGCCTCTTTGAACACTTTTCCCTCCTTTCTAAAACCAAATTTTGTATAAAAATCTACAACCTGAACCTGAGCGTGGAGATACACTTGCTTACTTGAATCGATTTGGTTTAATACATCTTTTACTAAAACCGCTCCTACACCTAACCCACGAAATTTTTTCAGCACTGCAAAACGTTCCAGCTTAACTCCCATTACTGTATTTCTATATCTGCAAGTGCCAACAATTTTTTCATCCATTTTAATAAGAAGATGCGTACTAGTAGTTTCATATTCGTCATACTCCTCCTCTTTACTTACTCCTTGTTCCTCTACGAAAACTTGGCGTCTCACTTCATATATTTCCTTTAGCTCATTTGTACTTTGAGCTACTTTTACCTTGAATTGATCACTCATTTACTACAAGTTTAACACATCACTTTACCGCATACACAAAAAAGTATTGTCTCCATTAGATTTCCCCATTAATAATGAAGTCTGAAATAGCATTTCCATATTAAAATGTTCATTCTAAAAAAAATGTACTTTTGCGTTCTAATCAAACATTAAAACCGGATGTATTTTGAGTTTCAGAGTTCTTTTTTTGGCACTTTCAATTTCATTTCGATAATAGCATAGATGAGCTGGTTTAAAAGAGTAAAAGACGGAATATTAACTAAAACCCAAGATAAAAAACCGACCCCTGACGGACTATGGTACAAGTGCAAGCAATGCAAAGAACCTACAAGTACGAAAGAATTCGAACATAACCTTTGGGTCTGTCCCATTTGCAATAATCACGGTAGAATAGGCTCTCGAGAGTACTTTGAAATCTTATTTGACAATGGGAAATTCAAAGAGTTAAACGCTGATCTAAAATCCGGAGATCCATTGGAGTTTTCAGACACCAAAAAATATCCTGACAGAGTAGCTTCTTCACAAAAGAAAACCGGATTAAACGATGCTGTGCGTACAGCTATTGGTAAAATCAATGGTCTTCAGGTTTCTATGGCAGTTATGGACTTTGCATTCATCGGAGGATCTATGGGATCAGTAGTAGGTGAGAAAATCGGGAGTGCTATAGATGCCGCACTAGAGAACAAAATTCCAATGATTATCATTTCAAAAAGTGGCGGTGCTAGAATGATGGAGGCAGCATTTTCATTGATGCAAATGGCTAAGACTTCTGCGAAGCTAGCCTTGTTAGATGAAGCCAAACTTCCATACATAAGTGTACTTACTGATCCTACCACTGGAGGAATCACTGCTTCCTTTGCTATGTTAGGTGATGTTAATATTGCTGAACCAAATGCACTCATTGGTTTTGCTGGTCCTCGTGTAATCAAAGAAACGATTGGCAAGGATTTACCTGAAGGCTTCCAAAGGTCAGAATTCCTTCAAGAAAAAGGATTTGTGGACTTCATCGTGGAGCGTAAAGACATGAAGCAAAAAATCCACGATGTACTGTCTACTTTTGCGGTGCATAAAAGAGAGCTAGTAACTAAGAAATAGAACCCAATAGAATAAAACAAAATATGAACTTTCCAGAAAACTTAAAATATACTAAAGAGCACGAGTGGATTTCAGTAGATGGTGACATTGCTACTATCGGTGTAACTGAATTTGCTCAAAGCGAACTAGGAGACATTGTATTCGTAGAGATCGAAACTGAAGGCCAATCTTTGGGCAAAGATGAAGTATTTGGTACTATCGAGGCTGTGAAGACAGTTTCAGACTTATTTATGCCTCTTAGTGGCGAAATAGTAGAAATAAATGAAGGACTTGAAGACGCACCAGAGAGTGTAAATGAATCACCATATGAAGATGGATGGATGATAAAAATCAAAATTTCAGATGCAAGCGAGGTAGATGATTTGATGGACGCAAGTTCATATAAAGAACTTACAGGAAACTAGAAACATCAATGATTGTTCAGAGAGCACAAATCCCCGCGGTGCTTTGGACTTTTGTTATAGCTTCCTCTTGTTTGGCACCAGCATTTAGTTTTTCTCAGTTCTCCTTTGACCAATTCATTGGGGTAGATAAGGTATTGCATCTTACCCTATATTTTGGATTCTTTATTTTATGGTTCTTATCGTCAGATAACCGGAATATCATCCCTAAAAAGAGGAATCTCTTGCTTGTGAGCATCTTATTTGGAGTATTAATAGAGGTGTTACAGAAGCATATGGGCCTAGGAAGGAGTTATGATATAGCAGATATTGCAGCAAACATTGTAGGCTCACTTATCGGCTGGTTTTCCGCACAGTTTGTAAAGGATAAATTACCGTTAGGAAAAAAGTATTTACCTTTTGTATCTAAACTGTATAGATGAATAAATAATTAGTTAATTTTGAAATCAACATCATGGAAGTAAAAAAGTATTCAAAACCCGAACTCAAGAACAAAAGAATTGATTTCTTTCTTGTGGGTCTTTTACTAGCTATGCTTGTCGTTTTTGGTGCGTTTTCGTATACAGTATACGAAAAGAAGGTTGCAAAACTGGAAAACGTTATCATTGATGAAGATCTGGTAGTAATGGAAAACACGGTCCAAGAAAAGAAACCACCACCACCTCCTCCTCCACCAGAACTTGAAGTAGTAGAGGATGATGAAGAAATTGAAGAAGAGCAACCTGAATTTGAGGAAACTGAGATAGATCAGGATACCGAAATGGAGGAATATGAGCAGGAAGAGGAAGAAGAACCTGAAGAGACCAATGAAGTCTTTGAAATCTTTGATGTATCTGAAAAAGCAACATTCCCAGGCGGCGAAGAAGGTCTTCAGAGATATCTCGCAGAGAATACAACTTTCCCAACTATGGCTTTGGAAAATGACCAACAAGGAACTGTGAATGTAATGTTCGTAGTGGACAAAAGAGGTAATGTCAAAAACATCCAAATATTAGGAGCTAAAAAAGGTTTCGGTTTGGAAGAAGAAGCGATCCGAGTTATCAAATCTACATCTGGAATGTGGAAGCCAGCAAAGCAGCGTGATAAAGCAGTAAATATGAGATTTAGAATACCGGTTAAATTCCAGATATTTTAAATTAACCTCAAAAATATGAATCTTAAAAGCCCAATATATTTTGGGCTTTTTTTTTGCTTTTTTAGTCAGGTTTAATAACCAAAGGGATTCTTTTAATTTTCAACGATAATTCTCTAAATTTATCTGCGGATATTGTCACCAAATTATAAATAAAAACAACACAAAACAAATTTTAACAATGTCTAAATTTGAAGAAAAAGTAAGCTCTCTAGCAGGAGAAATGAAAAAATTAGGTCTAGCTTGTGACAACGCTCTTTTAGAAAAAGTAGCTAAAGGTTTAGGTCCAGCATTATATAACCAAGATACGAGCACAGTGTCTTGTTCAGATCAGTCGGAATTAGATACTGTTAGGAATAACTTCTTGATTAAAAAGTACGGTTTAGCTTATGGCGACAACTTAGATACAGCTATCACAGCAGTATGTGAAAAAATGGGATCTTCTAACAGAAACAAGTATAGAGCAATTTTCTATTACCTATTGGTAGAAGATTTAGGTCTTGCTGGAAATTACTAGTCAGTTATCCATAATCAAATAAAAAAGGTCAATCGAGTGTCGATTGACCTTTTTTATTCTCTGTAGTTTTCTAAAGAACAACTTTAAAAATTTAAACTCCATTCATTCTTACCTGATTTTCTCATCTTGAATAACTTATAATGTATCAAACTAGTCAAGCTTATAAACGGCGTAATTTAAGTCCTTATAAAGAATGCCATCTGTTTTAGGTGATGCCCCATAATGTAGGTCCCAGATTAAGTATGACCCTCCTAAATCCTGCAAAGAATCTAAATAACCCGGCTTCAGTAAAGTCTCTGTATATTCTGACCAGCCTCTCCGTTCAGCAAAGAATATCTGCTGAGGAGACCAAGTAGTATTCATAATCACCAAACTGTCTTTGGGGACATATCCTGAAGCAATATCTTTTAGGGTTAACTTATAGCGTTGACTATCCTTGATAAACATGTCGTCATGTTGGTTAGCGACTGACTCCACGCCGATAAGCAACGCCAATACAACAGCATATTTAGCTTTGAGTTGAGAAAGAAAACACCCAGCTATAAACGCCATAACTGGCACAAAAGGCACAACATAGTAACTGTGCTTCGGAAACACGATACCCGTCTTGATAATAAATAAACCAAATATCACCGATATGGAGCTGATTCCAATCAACGTAAACTTTCTAATGTTATTTCTTTTAGATAGATATGCTAAACCTCCCAGACAACAGGCAAAAGCAATAAATGAACTAAATGCTACAAAGTAGAACTTCTCAAGTAGATCAGGAACTACAGTAACAATTTCTTGAATTCCTTCGGAAAAAGAACGAGGAAAAAACAATTCATAACGATATGTAGCGACTAAATACGGGACCCAGTAAAAGTACCACCAAGATACAACTGCACCACTTAAGATACTCACAATTGAAACTGCTACTTTCTTATAAAACTCAATTTGAGGCACGAAAAACATGACTACAAGAACTGCACACAAGCTTACAGCAGGAATCTTACATAAAACTCCAAGTGTTATGAAAATAAAAAAACAGAGTAGACTCCACTTATTACTATTAACTAGATAATTATAGGCGTAGAAGAGACCAATAATGACCAGCGAAACACTAAATGTATCTGGCATAATCTTTCTCGCGAAGCCAAACCATACTGAAAGGGCTAATAGTAATGCAGAAAAAAAAGCAATACGTTCTGTCATTAATCCTTTAATCAACCGAAAAAAGTAAAAGACACCTACAGTGGTAACAGACAAGTTTATAAGTCTTCCATACCAATGGTCGTATCCAAACATCTTGTCAAAGAGATATATCAAATAGTTGAAAAACGGAAATTCTGATCCTATAATTCCCTCACGAATTCCTCCCATATCTATCCTTGGGTATAATAAGTTAGGTCCATACTCGATAAAATTTCTTGAGATCATAGCTGTCAATGACTGACGCCAACTATGGCTCATCTCAAGTGGAGGATTAGTAATGCCAATAAGTCTCAGCAAGAATAGTATCAACAACCAAAATCGGATATCATACTTGAGCTTATCCCAAACGAAATAGTTTCGGAGGCTATTCATCATAGTTAATTCGATCTCGAATACTACCGTCTACTCGGTGTATGACTACCGCTGATTTTTTGTTTTTTGCTATTCGCTTTGCTCTGCGAATAGCCGTAGATTGCTTTCTAAAGATATCTGTGAGACGTGAGTTTCCCTCTCCTCTAATCATCGCCCAACCTTTTTCGTGAGGTACTACATGTTGTGTGTAGGTCTTGGGGGATGTTCTAATGCCTTGTTCTTTAGCCCAATCTTTAAGGAGTTTCTTCAGTAAATCTATCCAAAACTTTGATTCTGTAATCTTCGCCATCTCCATTACGAAAATAGCTTATTCCACTTAGTCGTATAAAACTCTGTCGATTTTAAAATCAACAAATCGATGATATCTACAAACTAATCTCCTAAGTATTTTGCTATATAAATGATAATGGGTGACCTACTTAAATTTACCAATCGCGGAATCTATTGCGAGCAGGCCAATATTTATATTGATCCGTGGAAACCAGTAGACTACGCACTTATCACACATGGCCACGCAGATCACGCCAGATGGGGACACAAGAAACACCTTTGCCATCCGCTAACAGCTTCTATAATAAAGCAACGCATCTCAACTGACTTACAGGTACAAACGATAGGTTTTGGAGAGAAGATTAACATCAATGGAGTTGTTTTTTCTTTTCATCCAGCTGCACACATTATTGGGTCGGCTCAAATCCGTGTAGAGTACAAAGGCGAAATTTGGGTAGCAAGTGGTGACTATAAGACTGAAAATGATGGTCTTTCAGGCGAATTTGAAATCGTGAAATGTCACACATTTATAACGGAAAGTACCTTTGGTCTCCCAGTATATCAATGGAAACCTCAGGCCGAAATTATGACACAAATTAATGAGTGGTGGAATATCAACGCTAATAATAACTGCCCTTCAATCATATATGCCTATTCATTGGGTAAAGCACAACGTATCATCCAACATCTAGATCAAACCATAGGCCCTGTTTTAACCCACGGTTCAGTAGAAAATATAAATGAGCTCTTTCGCAGTCAACGTATTGATATCCCTCCCACTGAAAGAGTGCAAACCGATATAATTCAGAAGACTAACCGTGCTATCATAGTTGCACCGCCGGGAGCTCACAATTCTAATTGGACAAAGAAATTCAAAGGAGTAAAGCACGCTGCAGCAAGTGGCTGGATGACACTACGAGGAGCGAGAAGGAGAAGGTCTGTTGACAAGGGTTTTATCCTGAGTGACCACGCAGATTGGTCAGGACTCAATCAAGTCATCACTGCAACAGGTGCTGACAAAGTAATTGCTACACATGGGTATACCGAAACTTTCGCGAAATGGCTCCAATCCAAGGGAATAAATGCAATTACTGAGAAAACTTCTTTTGTGGGAGAATCTGTTGAAGAAGATACGGGGTCATGAAACATTTCAGCACATTATTCAAAACACTAGACGAGACTAATAAAACAACTAAAAAGGTTGATGCATTGGCTTCGTTCTTTGATGAAGCAAATGATCAAGACAAGCTCTGGGCTATAGCACTGCTCTCACACAAACGCCCTAAAAGAATAGTCTCTACAAGTCTGTTAAGAGAATGGGCATCTGAAATCTCAGAAATACCACTCTGGTTATTCGAAGAATGCTACCACGTAGTAGGAGATTTAGCAGAAACCATTGCTCACTTAACACCGAAGACTGGAACCAGTGACAAGTCTCTTTCGGAGTGGATTCACTATCTGGAATCTCTTAGAGGAAAAGAGATTGATGAGGTAAAGTTAGCCATTCAAACTTCTTGGTGTAGTCTTGATGCCACAGAGAGATTCATTTTCAATAAACTGATAACAGGAGGATTCCGCGTTGGAGTGTCACAGAAACTCATGACTAAGGGACTTGCACAAAGTACCGGTCAAGAGGAAAAAGAGCTAACCCATAAACTGATGGGGAATTGGGACCCTTTTAAAATCAACTATCAAGAGTTGATACACGGAGAGAACAAAGAGTTTGATAATGCAAGACCTTTTCCATTCTTTCTTGCATACCCCATCACTAATTTTGAAAATGAAATAGGTGAGTTGTCACAATGGACAGCAGAATATAAATGGGATGGAATAAGAGGTCAAGTGATTATCCGAAATGGAGAGGTCTCAATTTGGTCACGTGGAGAAGAGCTTGTCACGCCAAAGTTTCCAGAACTTAAAGATATGGCACAATATCTTCCAGACGGTACTGTTTTAGATGGTGAAATAGTTCCTTGGAAAGAAGGTAAAGTATTAGACTTTCAAGTTTTACAAACCAGACTAGGTCGCAAGAACATAAGTAAAAAGCATCTAGAAGATGCCCCTGCCAGATTAATTGCTTATGACATACTTGAATTTGAAGGTAAAGATATACGACCTCTCCCTCAAATAGAACGTAGAAAGAAGCTAGAGCGAGTTGTAAACTATATCCAAGATGAAAGACTAATGCTTTCTGAGCAAGTACATTTTTTAAGCAAAGAAGATCTCACTAAACAAAAAGAAAAGGCTCGTACATTTGGATCTGAAGGCCTGATGCTCAAAAGAAAAAATGGCTCATATGAATTAGGTAGAAAAAAAGGGAATTGGTATAAATGGAAAGTAGATCCATTTACTATAGATGCTGTACTGACTTATGCTATGCGTGGTCACGGAAGACGGGCTAACCTATATACTGATTATACCTTTGGGTTATGGAACGATGGGGAATTAGTCACATTTGCTAAAGCTTACTCTGGACTCACTGATAAAGAATTTCGTAAGGTAGATGCTTTTGTGAAGAAAAATTCGTTGGAAAAATTTGGCCCAGTTAGACGGGTTAAACCTGAATTAGTTTTTGAACTTGCATTTGAAGGTATAGCTCTTTCTAAACGGCACAAATCTGGTGTAGCTGTGCGATTTCCAAGAATGAAACACTGGCGACACGATAAGAAGGCAAATGAAGCCAATACACTTGATGACTTGAAATCAATACTCACATTAGCCAAATCTGATGAATAAGGAATTATTCGAAAGCTATTATAAGGCTAAAGGATGGAAATCAGCACCATTTCAGAAGCAAGTATTTCAAGCCATATCCAAAGGACAGAATGGACTTCTCAATGTGCCCACAGGCTTTGGGAAGACCAATGCTCTACTCGTACCTATAGTGATGGATGGCATGGAACAGTACACGAAGAAGACCAAAATATTTGCTGTTTGGATATCACCTCTCAGAGCCCTGTCAAAAGAAATAGAATCTTCTGCCAAAGATGTTAGTGCATTTTACAACCTAGAGTGGAACATAGCATCTAGAAATGGTGACACTCCAAATGCTGAACGTCAAAAGCAAAACCGGAAACCGCCTCAAATTCTCGTAACTACTCCAGAAAGTCTGCATCTTCTTTTAGCTCAAAAAAAATACAAAGATGTATTCTCAAGTATTGCCTATTTCGTAGTAGATGAATGGCATGAGCTAGTGGGCTCCAAAAGAGGTGTAATGATAGAACTGGGATTATCTCGCTTAAAATCCTTATCCCCACAGATGAAAATCTGGGGGATATCAGCTACAGTTGGAAACATAGATGAAGCTGAGCGAGTACTGTTTGGTCAAACCAATCACTCACAAAACAGCATAAGGGTTAACACCAATCGCAGAAAGAAGATTAAGATTAAATCACTACTTCCTAAAAAATCAGAAGAATATCCTTGGGCGGGTCATCTGGGAGTTAAAATGGCTCATAAGGTCATCCCTGTGATAGAAAAATATAACTCCACCCTCCTCTTTACCAATACCCGAAATCAAGCAGAGATGTGGTATCAGACATTGATGGAGATTGCGCCTCAATTTGCTGGACAAATGGCCCTTCACCATAGCTCTATAAACAAAGAAATGAGACGTTGGGTAGAAAACGCATTGCACGAAGGCCGACTCAAAGTAGTGGTATGCACTGCTAGTTTAGATTTAGGAGTAGATTTCAGACCAGTGGAAGCCGTCATTCAAGTGGGAGGACCAAAAGGTGTAGCTAGGTTTCTCCAAAGGGCTGGTCGAAGTGGTCATCGGCCAAATGAGACTAGTCAGATATATTTTATGCCTACACATAGTATAGAATTATTAGAAGCATCTGCACTTCGAGAAGCCATAAAAAAAGGTGAGATAGAAAGTAGAAATCCATACATCCGTAGCTTTGATGTACTCGCTCAGTATATGGTCACCTTAGCAGTATCCTCCGGGTTTAAACCGGAAAATCTGCTTTCTGAAATAAGAACCACGCACTGCTTCCAGTCCATATCTGAAGGAGAGTTTTCTTGGCTACTAACCTATATTACAAAAGGTGGTGATGCACTTAAAGCGTATGAGGAATTTAAGAAAGTAGAACTGACAGACGACGGACTTTACAAAGTAAATAGCAAACGTGTGGCTATGCGACATAGACTCTCCATTGGTACAATAGTGGGGAATTCTGCTTTACGTGTTAAGTTTTTGAGAGGTGGATTCGTTGGCACTATTGAAGAATACTTTATTTCTAAACTGAAAGAAGGTGATAATTTTTGGTTCTCAGGTAGGAATCTTGAATTTATTAAGGTTAAAGGTAACACCGCTTTAGTAAGACCTTCTAAAAAGAAAAAATCAGGAAAGGTACCTGCTTGGGCAGGTGGTAGAATGCCACTATCTTCAATGCTTGGAGCGGGACTGCGAGAACAACTCAGTCACGTAGCTAATAAAAATTACTACTCACCTGAACTCAAAAGCCTTAAACCTACACTTGATAAACAAGAACAACTAAGTGCTATTCCTACTGAAAATCAGCTTTTGATTGAATCTTTCAAAACCAGAGAAGGTTATCATCTAGTAGTATATCCTTTTGAAGGAAGATTCATACACGAAGCATTAGGCTCATTACTTGCATATCGCATGTCTTTACTTCTACCAGTATCATTTTCTATTGCCATTAATGATTATGGATTTGAACTACTCAGTGACCAGCCTATTCCTGTAGAAGATGCGTTAGATAATGACTTTTTTACATCCCAAAACCTTTCACAAGATCTTGCCAAGAGTATCAATGCCACCGAGATGGCAAGGAAACAATTCCGAGATATAGCCACTATATCAGGACTCGTATTTAACGGATTCCCAGGCAAGTTTAAAGAAGAGCGACATTTGAAGGCTAACTCACAACTGTTTTTCAATGTTTTTAGAGAATATGATTCTGACAATCTATTCTTGCAACAAGCATACGACGAAGCGTATTATCACCAACTAGAAGAAGTGCGACTAAGAGAAGTTCTAAAGAGAATAGAGTCCTTGGACATACTAGTCACCTATCCTGAACGAGCTACTCCTTTTGCATTTCCCATAATGGTAGATAGACTTCGTACTAAGCTCACTTCTGAGAAATTGGAAGACCGCATTAAGAAGCTGCAAATCCAGTTTGCCCGATGAAAGTAACAATAGCAAAAAACGATTTCATATTGGATCATCGCAGAGTGATGTATGACGTGAAACGAGAAGAGATTATTGTGGCCGATTTGCACGTAGGAAAAAGTGCTCATTTTCGGAAAGCAGGTATTTCTCTTCCAGGTTACAGCTTTGTAAGTGATATCCTTCGCTTTCAGCAAATTATTTATGACTACCAACCAAAAAGTGTTTTGATCTTAGGAGACTTGTTTCATAGTGATAAAAACGAAGAATTTAATGAATGGAATGAGTTGGTGAAGTCATTCCCAGAAATAAAATTTGTCCTCGTCATCGGTAACCACGATTTATGGTCGATGCGGAGTACTGATTTAGAAGGACTAGATGCAGTAAATGAATTGCAGCGAGAAAATGTCTTCTATAGTCATGAGCCTACTGATAAGGCAGATTGTATCAACTTCTGCGGACATATACATCCTGGAGTAAAACTAAAAGGGAGTGGAAAACAAAGGTTAAGTTTAAGTTGCTTTTGGTTAGCTAAAAATCGTCTTGTACTTCCCGCATTCAGTGAGCTTACTGGTCTAGGTATGGTCAAACCTAAAAAAACCGATCGCATTTATATCCCTGTAGAAGACAAGGTGATAGAGATTTAATTTCTAGTCAAGAATTTGAATTTTCCCTCTTTTCTTTATTTGATCATCCTCTTTGAGGACGTACACATAGACTCCGCTAGCTAAATCTGGAAGCAGAATCTCTTGGTTAGCGTCTTGAATTTCTATTTCCAATACTCTATTACCTAAAAGGTCAAAAAGTTGAAAATGAGCCATAGGAACCAACGGAACAGCATTTACTCGAATCGAAGAACTGGCAGGGTTTGGATAAATATTGAAATTTAATAACCCCTTTTCAGAATCCTTTAGATTTGCTAATTTGCAGTCTCCAAGCATATTTGCATCCATCCATGCTAGTCTTTCAACAAGCCACGTCTTTAAAAAGTCTATTTCTTCATCATAGTCGTCGGCCACAAAATCATTAGGCCAAATATACTTACCTAGGATATCCCATCGTCTGAAGTTTCGAACTCTAGCTTCCTCTGTGAGAGCGGTGTTCTCATCTATGAATTGGAGTAAACTATCAGTATGAAGAGGACCTTCACGAAGTTCTTGCCATCTGCAATTGGTCTTGTGACTTACTGCAGGTATCTCAGGAAGTTTTTTTATCCAAAAAGGAAGCCACTTACTGCAATCTTGTCCAAAAAGATATGACCAACCTTCTGGGTCAGGTGAACAATCAAAATCAAAATTTCCGTAACCTAAATTGAAATCCCACAACGGACCAAAGTGTAGCTTTCCTCCATTGCTTTCCTTTCGTTTATGCATATAGAAACTCAACTTGTAAGCATCTATATGCTTCCCAATTTCAGAAATCAGGAAGTAATCTATCCAAGTATCTACATTTATGAAATTTCGATACTTGGTAATATAATCGCTTCCATCCATAACCCTCTCAAACGAATCCATATAATTCTTGATATAATCAGCTTGTTCCAACTGAATATCTTCCCAATCAGGTTCATTAAAAGCATAAAACTTATAGTCTGGATATTTTGAATACCATCCATCATCAGGATTAGAGGCATCATCTCTATCTATTTGAAGTATGTAACCTCCAGTAAGTTCGTCTCCTTCAATATCTTCAGTTTTCAAATTGGCTATATCGACCCTATTTTTATCACGTTTAATTCGCTCAGTTAACACATATAAACCTTCATAAATATCATTAATATACAGCTCACACCACCTTGTACGAGGAGCATATCTACCTGTAGATCTACCCATATGGTAGGATAGTGTATTCCGAAGAAGAGACTTATCAGAGTATGGACCGTGAAGTATCCAATCATTTTCTGAGGGCATACCAAGTAAGCTCACATTATTGTTTTCTCCCAGTGAATCTTGGGTTTCAAAACCATAGTTTTTCTTAGGAAACGTCTGAGAAGAAGCCCCGCGTATTTCAATGGCTATTTGACCATCATAGTCATTATAGTTATCCTTTATACTGTTTCTACTGCTAGTATTATTAATAATACCCATGTGAGCAATTATCTTGGGTTCATCCTGTATTCCAATACCGTCTAACGTATTAATGATAACTAATGGTAAGTTGGAGGACTTGAGTGGTTCTTCAAACCAATCTGGCACCTTCCGATAATTTCTCATAGTAGATTTTATGCCTAGTGACAGAAAGAAGTGACTAGACAAATCAGAAGATGTAGCCCTTTCATTATGAACTTGGACAGCTAATACATTATTCCCCTGATTAAGTAATGCTTTTGTGAAATTTGTGTTGAGTTCAAAAGACTTTGGCTTACCATTTTGATACAACAAAGCTTCTCTCCATACGTCTGCCTTCTGATCAAATCTAGGAGTATCACCCACTATGCCAATATTTGAACGAGTAACCTCTTTACCATTTATATACGCAACAAAACCGTCATCGTAATCTGCATCCAATAGAAATCTAGCAATATCTGACGTGTCAGCGATTGTGAAATTTTTTCTCATATAGAGTGAAATTGTAGGATCAATGATAGTATTATCATCATTGTCTCCATAGCCAATACTGCCTTCCCCTCTTGACCAATCACTCGTATTGAAACCCAACGTATTCCAAGCCTTTGGTGGTTCTTGATTATAGACTTTGTAGGACCACTCATCATCATTATACACCGCAGTCTCCCAGTGATCTACAACCTGAGCTATTGACTGCTCACAAGAAGCCATTAAGGAGATGAAAAAGAGAATTATGCGGCTTGTCACGAAATCAAATTAACAATAAATCCCTGAGTCAAGCACTACCTTGCTTTGCTCCTAGAGGACATTTTCTCGTAGAATTACAAAAACTACGCTTAGTTGACAGTAAAAGGAACACTATACTATCTATGTACCAGAATTCGCAAAGACTTGCTGTGCTCATTATTTTCATCTCTGAGTATCACTACGTATGCCCCTGCAGTCCAATTTTTTATATCAATTTTAGTATTCTGTTGAGCTTTGTTCAATGACATTTGATACATCATTTTTCCTTCAAGATTTATCACTTCTATTTTAGTGAAATTTTTCAAATTACTTATTTCTAAAAAGTCGGAAGCGGGATTTGGGTAGACGATGCTCTGACTCAATTCATTTGTCTCAATTCCTGCTGACATTTCATATCTCAAAAGTGCTTGATGAGCATTCACTCTGCCATAGCCGTAATATTGGTCATAACCTTCCTTATCCTCAGTGAGGTCTCCAACTTGATCCTCTGCTGTTTCACGGATTATTTTTCGAATATCATCTGTTGTACGGCTCGTATCCTGAGCCAGTAGCAAAGATGTCAAACCTGCAACCAATGGCGAAGATTGAGATGTTCCTCCCCAGTAGCTATTATAGTTCGTATTTGACCTATGGCTCAACCCGTAGATGTAATTTCCTGGTGCAACTACATCTATATGATCTCCAAAATTGCTACCACTAGTGGCACTCCAAAAAAAAGGGGCTACCCTTTTATCGCTTGCATCTGTAGCTCCAACAGCAATTGTATTTATATAACCCGCGGGATAATAAGTAACACTGTTATTATAGTTCATCATACAGGCCACTATGGTGACATTTCTTGCATACGCATAGTTCACGGCATCTTGCATAGCAGCTGAAAAGCCTGATCCTCCTACTGACATGTTGATCACTTTGGCTCCATTGTCTACTGCATAGTAGATTGCATCTGTCCACCAAGCATATTGTCCCCTATTGTTTGCGTCAAGTATCTTGCATATCATCAGCTTACAGTGCCAATCTACCCCGGCATAACCCAAGTCGTTGTTAGCTTTAGTTCCTATAATACCTCCTACATTGGTGCCATGACCGTGATCGTCAGTAGGGTCATTGTCTACATTCACGAAATCCCAAAGTTGGCAACTGACTGATCACTCGCTCTTAACTCGTATGTCTCTACTTCATTGTTCAAAGCAGTCTTCTTTCATAAGTCTTTGGCAATAGAGGATTACCAAATCTAGAATTATGCTCCTAGAATTTGGTTACTATGGTCCTTAGTCTTTACCTTTTCAAAGACTTCTTGGATTACCCCTTCTTCATCTATGATGAAAGTAGTACGAGCTACTCCCATATATTTTTTACCGTACATGCTTTTCTCTACCCAAAGGCCATAAGCTTGGATGGTTTCTTTTTCGGTATCCGCAAGTAGATCAAATTTTAGGTCATACTTCTCGATAAATTTCACGTGTTTCTTCTCATCATCTGGACTTACTCCTAGAATTTCATATCCTTGGCTTTGAAACCTCTCATAGTTCTCGCTAAGATTACAAGACTCAGCAGTACAACCTGGTGTCATATCTTTTGGATAAAAGTATAGTACTAGTTTTTTTCCTTTATAGTCTGATAGAGAAACGGTTTTTCCGTGTTGATTTACTCCTGAAAATGCTGGAGACTTCTCTCCTATTTGTGGTATTGACATAGTTAACTAACAAAAAGACCAACCGAAAGGTTGGTCTTTGATATTGAATTTCTCAATTCTAAACTGATGAAACCAAGTATTGATACTACTCAGTAAAAATCTCAGCTTTTATTAAATTTTTTCTAAATATCCATCATCTATCCATTGCTGAATAGTTTCGATGATTTGGTCACTTACTTTAGCAGCATTTTTGGGCATTGGACTGAAACCTGCTTCGTGCTTGATACTACCCATTACTCTTCCTCGTTGAGTGAAAGATTTAGCATCTGCATAGTTTGCAAGACTTCCTATAGCAGCACCTGAAGTATGACATCCTGAAGTAGCACACATATTTGTAAAAATTGGAGCTGTATGCACATCGTATGTATATTCATCTCCCGTTAAAGTATCCGTTGGTTCTGGATCATCATTCTCTTCCGTACATGCCACAAAAAATGTGCTGCCGAAAGCGATCAAAAATAAGAGACTAAATAGGTTCATTTTTTTCATTATTAAATAATTTGGTGCCACGAATATATCATTTGGAGATAACCGTGCAAGTTCTAAAGTGTTACACTTCGCTGATATTCAGCCTTATTGCCTTTACCGTCCAGAACAACCAACTTAAACTCGTGCTTACCCGATTTTATCCAAGCGGGAATTTTACCCCAAATTTTATTGGTCTTAGGTTCATATTCAGCAAGTATCCATTTACCATCTATGGAGCAACGTATAGTCTTGACTCCGCTTAGATTATCTGTCACTCTGAACCTATATTTTCTTCCAAAAGTCTGAACAGTAAGCTTAGGAGCTTCGTCATCATAAGTGATGGCATACTCTCCCAAAGATCTTGTTCGAAAGTTAAGGACATCGCCCTTCAGACTTCCCCCTTCATAGTACGTTCGTTTGCCATTGAAACTCACTCCACAGAGCTTATCTCCATAAGCTATCCACTGTGGTGAAACTTTATAACTAACATTAATATAAGTATGCATTGGCGTATAACCATAGTGCATCTGAAAAGTCTTGCTTAGCATTTTTGGTCTACGTGGATTTATCTTCATTTTGAAATCAAAAGGATGGTACACTGCCTTCGTAGGAATCGCAATATCCCACTCGTAATACTGTATTCGTTTGTATCCATTTACCCTTTCCTTTTTATCATAGGTAACCCCACTAGAAATAGTAAGCTGCTTGCCAGAAGTATCTCCTACAATCACCCAAGTAGCCGAATCAGTCATCCCAGCATAGTCTTGTATATATAGTTTCATCTGCACAGAATCACCGTGTCCTAAATTCACCTTCCCATTGTTCTGTTGTTTGTAATATGGGAGTGGATTGTATTTTTCTTTAAATAATCTGAAGTATGTTTTCTTCTCTTTCCACTTCAAATAAGGATCTGTATGGGTATAGATGTATCTTCCTTGACTAAAATCAAATTTCTCTATCTGATATTCGTAAAGCAACTTCCCGTTTGCCGTTATCCAGCAATAATTTATACCTAAAACATTCTGTTTATCAGTGAAATAATCATCTGTATACAACCCAAAACTATAATCTCCAGGTTTAAGATTTAGCGTTTTGGTTCCTTTGAGATAATCACTCCATTGATTGAAAGTGGTATATGGGTAGTTTCCTTCTGAAAATAGAAATTCTTGATTTCGTTCATATACACTTATTTTTTTTATAACTGGAGCTATACAGTCTTTTACTGAAAGTCCATGCAATAGTGGATTCGTAGATTGTCCCTTGGGGTTACGAATTTCAAAGTGCAAATGCGGACCACCACTACCTCCGGTATTACCACTAATGGCGAAGTTTTGTCCTTTTTTGACTTCTATAGCACCAGCCTTAGGATAGAGTTCTATTTCGAATTTCCTTTGTTTGTATTGAGCATCCTTTACATAATTGGCCAGCTCACCTTTAAATTGCTGAAGATGCCCATACACTGATGCATATCCATTTGGATGTCGGATGTAGACCACTCTCCCATAACCACCCGTACTCACCTTAACACGTTCAACATACCCATCTGCTGCGGCAAGTACTGGCCACCCTTCCCTTCCTCCGGTTCGGATATCTAGACCTGCGTGAAAGTGGTTTCCTCTTAACTCACAGAAGGT
>ENA-UZWU01000546-UZWU01000546.1-metagenome-genome-assembly--contig:-Day-4--1m-contig-546_pt1 | contig 19782 bp, 20 predicted proteins | sample MGYA00260345_ERZ794905 | MGnify/ENA metagenome assembly ERZ794905
GTGCCCGTTGATTCTGCCTCAGATTGAAAAACCTCTTCGGTTTTAAATGGACGTTTACCAAAAATAGTTTCTAAGTTGTTTTTAAAAATAACTTCTTTTTTTAACAAAACTTCAGCCAGTTCAATTAATTTATCTCTATTTCCTTCCAATAATTCTATGGCTCTTTGATATTGAGCTTCAATAATACTAGATATTTCTTTATCAATAAGCTCAGCAGTCTGTTCGCTGTAGGGCTTAGAAAACCCATAATCGTTTTGACCTGAAGAGTCATAGTATGTTATATTCCCAACTTTATCACTAAGCCCATAGATAGTTACCATGGCCCTAGCTTGTTTTGTTACTTTTTCTAAATCACTTAAAGCACCGGTAGATATCTTATCAAACATAACTTTTTCCGCTGCTCTTCCTCCAAGTGCTGCACACATTTCATCCAACATTTGCTCTGGTCTAACAATCAATCGTTCTTCAGGGAGGTACCACGCGGCTCCTAATGATCGTCCTCTAGGTACTATAGTAACTTTCACAAGTGGGGCAGCGTGTTCTAGCATCCAGCTAACTGTAGCATGACCCGCTTCGTGAAAAGCAATTGCTCTTTTTTCGCTTGGGGTAATTATTTTATTTTTCTTTTCAAGTCCACCAACTATTCTGTCAACTGCATCTAAAAAATCTTGTTTTTCAACATGTTTCTTATCTCCTCTAGCCGCAATTAGGGCAGCTTCGTTACAAACATTGGCAATATCGGCTCCTGAGAAGCCAGGAGTTTGTTTTGATAAAAAATCTGTATCTAAGTCTTTTGATTTTTTTAGGGGCTTTAGATGTACGTCAAATATCTCTTTTCTCTCTCTTACATCTGGCAAGTCTACATAAATTTGTCGATCAAATCGGCCAGCTCTCATTAGTGCTTTATCTAAAACATCTGCACGATTTGTAGCTGCCAAAACAATAACATTAGAGTTGCTTCCAAATCCATCCATCTCTGTAAGAAGTTGATTTAGAGTATTTTCTCTTTCATCATTTGAACCAGAAAAATTACTTTTTCCTCTTGCTCGACCTATAGCATCAATTTCATCAATAAAAATAATTGATGGAGATTTTTCTTTAGCTTGTTTAAATAAGTCTCTTACTCTAGAGGCTCCTACCCCCACAAACATTTCAACAAAATCAGAACCTGAAAGTGAAAAGAATGGTGCTTTCGCTTCTCCAGCGACTGCTTTAGCTAATAAAGTTTTTCCTGTTCCTGGTGGTCCAACTAACAGCGCTCCTTTAGGGATTTTCCCTCCCAATGCAGTATACTTTTCTGGCTGCTTTAAGAAGTCTACAATTTCTTGAATTTCTTCTTTGGCACCTTCCAGACCCGCAACATCTTTAAAAGTCGTTTTAGTTTCAATTTTTTCATCAAAAAGCTTAGCTTTTGATTTTCCAATATTGAATATTTGTCCTCCTCCTGCAGCTCCGCCCCCAGACATACGACGCATTATGAATATCCAAATACCAATGATCAATACGAACGGAATGAGAGAAGATAAAATATCACCCCACGCATTCGTCTCGGTTTTGAAATTAAGAGATGTATCTAAATTTTTTTCCTTAATTGTGTCCTCTAGCTGTTTTTGGAATAGCTGTACATCTCCAAATTCAAACTTATAATTCGGTACCCCGGAACTATTGGGAAAGAATTGAGTTTTTGTATTTTTTTTGTGAATATCTTTTGAAATTGCTTTTGTTGTTAAGTAGACAAGGGCTTCACGTTTATTTACTATTTCCACTTTTTTAACATCTCCGTCCTTTAGAAATTTGAAAAACTGAGAAGGAGTAGTTGATGTGTTTGAGGAATTTCCTAAACCTCCAGAAAATACCTGGAAAGCCAATATCAGAGCTAAAGCACCTCCGTATATCAACCAATGATTAATTTTTTTGTTTTTTGGTTTATTGTCTTTAGACATGAGTTTTTATTTAGTAACTAGTTTTTATTTGGGTTATTTTAGCATCACCCCATAGGTTTTCAATATCATAGTATTGCCGAATGTGTTTTTGGAAAATATGGACAACTACGTCGACATAATCCATAAGGACCCACTCTGCATTTTCATTACCTTCAATATGCCATGGTTTTTCTTTAATGTTCTTACTAACTTTTTTTTGTACCGAATTTACAATTGCATTAACCTGAGTGTTTGAGGTTCCTTCGCAAATTATGAAATAATCACAAACTGTATTTTCAATATCTCGTAAATCCAATATAGTTATGTTCTGTCCTTTCACATCTTCTATTCCGTCAATAGTAAATGTAATTAGATTATCAGAGCTTGTCGTATTTGGTATCATAAATTTTTTTTGCATTGCAAATTTATTAATTTTTTCCCTTTAAACACTTAATATTGTCTTAATAAAATTATAATTTAGTGCATATAGATTTCTATGAAAATAATTAAAATTAATTCTACAGACTCTACAAATAGTTACCTTAAACGATTGCTGCTTGAACGATCATTGCAGGATTTTTTAGTAGTAGTTGCAAAAAATCAAACTAACGGTCGAGGTCAGCGTGGTTCTGAATGGCTTTCTGATCATGGTAAAAATCTAACTTTTAGTGTTTTGAAAAGAAATCTTCTTGTAAGCCCAGACCAGCAGTTTATGTTAAATATATTGGTTTCATTGTCAATTGTTAAGGCACTTGAATCGTTTGATGTTCCCAAATTATCTATAAAGTGGCCTAACGATATTTTATCAGACAGCTTTAAGATATCGGGTGTGTTAATTGAAAATTTGATTAAAAATAACCAAATTATGTATTCCATAATTGGAATCGGACTAAATGTAAATCAACTTAAATTTGAGGGATTAACTAGAGTAAGCTCTTTGAAAAATATTATGCGATTAGACATAGAAAAAGAAGAATTATTGATAAATATTATTGAAAAGCTAAAAATATATTTTAAAATGTATTCTGAAAGTGAAAGCAGGTTTTTTACTTCTGAATACGAATCCTATTTATTTCGTAAAGATAAGCCTTCAACTTTCAGAACTAAGAACGATAAATTGGTTTCAGGAATTATTAGAGGGGTATCAGACTCTGGTAAATTATGCGTTCAGATGGAAGACTTTGACAAGGAGTTTGATTTGAAAGAATTAAAACTTGTGTATTAGTTACAGTTTTTTGATACGTTTAGAGCTAGAGTTTCAATAAACTTAGAAATTGGTCCTTTAATCATCATTGTCATCATCGGATTGAAGTCGCCTTTAAAATTTAAGTAAACCTCGCTCTTGTTTTTAGAAATGTCTTTAATGTATGCTGTTAAAGAAAAGTCTAATTTACCTCCTTCAGCTCCTAACACAATTATATTAGGGCTATCCAAATATTTTTTTTTCAACGTAATTTCGGGCATTCCACTCAAAGCAAATAAAAAGATCTCATCATTTATAAGTTCAAATTTGCTAATATTAACTGGCATTAATGATTCAAAGTTCTTAACATCTTTTAAAAAATCAAAAACGATTTGAGATGATTTTTCAATAACTACTTTTGGAGATTCTAAATTCATAACTAATTTTTATTTGTTATTCCATGTAGAGGGGTTTGTATTCCACTTGGATAGAATTTTTAACTCTTTTTGGTTAATGAAGTTGGTATTTAATGCTTGTTCTAAAAGGCTTTCGTAATTACTTAGAGTAAAAAGGTTTACGTTGTTTGTTTTGAAGTTTTCTCTTGAAATATCGAAACCATAAGTAAATATAGCGACCATTCCTTTGACATTTAGCCCAGCAGATTTTAATGCATCTACAGCAACTAAACTGCTTTTTCCTGTGCTGATTAAATCTTCAATGACAACAACATTTTGACCTCTCTCAACAAATCCTTCAATTTGATTTTGACGTCCATGTTTTTTTGCTTCTGTTCTTACGTATACGAAAGGAAGCCCGAGAAACTCTGCAACTAAAGCCCCAATTCCAATAGCGCCAGTGGCTACTCCAGCAATCACATCTGGTTTGCCAAACTCATTTTCTAAATTTTTAGCAATTTCTTCTTTTACAAAATTACGTACTGTTGGATAGGAAAGTACCATTCGATTGTCGCAGTATATGGGCGATTTCCACCCTGAAGCCCAAGTAAAGGGATCTCTTGGGTTTAATTTGATTGCATTTATTTGAAGTAAAACTTCGGCAGTTTTTTTGGCAGTACTTTTGTTAAAAATCATGAGTCAAAATTACTAAAAAATACTACTTTTACTCCCTATTAATATGTTTTTAATTAACAATGTATAAAATATTTGTTGGCAATAAACCAATTATCCTAACAACGAAGGTAGAAAAAGAGACAAACTTTAAGAATTTTCTGATTGATTCTGTGGATATTAATAAAGTACTTTCTAAGCTTAAAAAAGATAAATACGACGCAGTGCACCTTATTGGTGCTGACAAACAGTCACTTTTGAAGAGTTTTTTATCTCTGTTGCCAAATGTGATTGCAGGAGGAGGAAAGGTTCATAATAACAAAAATGAAATATTATTTATTTTTAGAAACGGAAAGTGGGACCTTCCTAAAGGCAAGGCAGAACCGAAAGAAACGATTAATCAAACAGCGCTTCGTGAGGTTGAAGAAGAAACTGGTATTTCAGGTCTTTCTATCATAAAACCTTTAGATATTACTTATCATGTATTTAAGCGAATGGACCAATTCTACATTAAAATCACCTATTGGTTTAAAATGCATTCCGACTATGAAGGCGTACTAATTCCTCAAGAAAAAGAAGGTATTACTGAAGTGGAATGGATTTCAGAATCTAAACTTACTAAAGTGTTGAATAACTCTTATGCCAACATTAAATTACTCATTTAGGTTAGGTATTTATATTATTTCTATAAAAAACTTCAAATAAAGTTCTTTAACTGTTGTTATACCTTTCAATAAGTTTATTTTCGCACTGCAAAAATAACTGAAACATAATGATGGAGTTTATAAGTAAACGATCAAGTAATGTAAAAAATGATGTGTTAAGTGGACTAACGGTTGCTCTAGCCCTTGTACCAGAAGCAGTAGCATTTGCTTTTGTAGCTGGAGTTGATCCTCTAGTAGGTCTTTATGCTGCTTTCATGATTGGACTAATTACATCAATTTTTGGGGGTCGTCCAGGAATGATCAGTGGAGCTACAGGAGCACTAGCCGTTGTTATGGTAAGTCTGGTAGCAAGAGGGAATGCAATAGGACCAGAAGGGGATCAGTTAGGTCTCTACTATTTGTTTATGACAGTTATTTTGATGGGTGTTTTTCAAGTTTTAGCAGGTTTGTTTAAACTTGGTAAATTTGTTCGTTTAATCCCACATCCTGTGATGATGGGGTTTGTCAATGGATTGGCAATTGTTATTTTTTTATCACAGTTAAGTATGTTTATGGTATCTGAAAACGGAGAAATGGTTTGGATGCAGGGTACTTCTTTGCTTGTAATGCTAGGGCTTGTAGCTTTAACAATGTTTATTATGTTTTGTTTACCACAAATCACCAAAAAACTACCTGAAGCCTTGGTTGCTATTTTAGTTGTTTCTGCGATAGTTATTTTTGGAAATTTAGATGTAGCTACCGTAGGGAGTTTTATTAGAGATGGTGGAGGACAAGGACTTCATGGTGGTTTACCACTTCCGCAGTGGAAAATTTTTGATAAGATTCCAATGAATTTGGCAACTCTTAAATTTATTGGACCTTATGCATTGATTCTTGCTGCTATTGGATTAATTGAGTCGTTGATGACGCTTAATTTAATTGATGAGCTTACTGAAAGTCGTGGAAATTCCAATAGGGAGTGTATTGCGCAAGGTGGTGCTAATATAATCACTGGCTTATTTGGAGGAATGGGAGGTTGTGCGATGATTGGACAATCCATTATTAATATAAAAGGAGGTGGTCGAGGTCGCTTGTCAGGCGTTGTAGCTGCACTAGCGCTGTTAGCATTTATCTTATTTGCTTCCGGGTTCATAGAACAAGTGCCAATTGCAGCACTTGTTGGAGTTATGTTTATGGTTGTCTTTGGCACTTTTGCATGGTCAAGTTTCAGAATAATGAATAAAATTCCAAGAACCGATGTGTTTGTTTTGATATTAGTATCCTCCATGACAGTATTTTTTGATTTGGCAATTGCGGTAATTTCTGGAGTTATTGTCAGTGCACTTGTGTTTTCTTGGGAGAACGCAAAGCGAATCCGTGCACGTAAGCGTACTAAGGAAGATGGTACTAAAGTTTACGAAATATGGGGACCACTATTTTTTGGAAGTATCACAGCTTTTAACGATAAGTTTGATGTTAAAAACGATCCTAAGTCAGTAGAAATTGATTTCATTGAATCACGAATAAGCGATCATTCTGCTATTGAAGCGATTTTCAATCTTGTTACAAAATATGAGCACGAGGGTAAAAAGATTTATTTAAAACATCTGAGTGAAGATTGTAAAATTTTACTACATAAATCGAGTCCAATTTTTAAAGAAGTTATTATTGATGCAATTGACGATCCTCGTTATTATTTAGCTGAAAATCCAGAAGCATTTTCAAAAGGACTGGCAGATTACAAGCTCTAGTATTATACATCAACTGAGTTTGGTACTAACTTTTTGAAGTCACCCCCATGTTTAATTATCTCTCTCACAATTGACGATGAGATAAAAGAAGTTTGAGATGATGTCAATAAAAAGACAGTTTCAAATTTAGATAAATGTCTATTGGTTTGAGCAATTGCTTTTTCAAATTCAAAATCTGCTGGATTCCGTAGTCCTCTCACGATAAAATCAACCCCTATTTCTTTACAGAAATCAATAGTCAGACCACTATAGTTCATTACTCTTACTTTTGAGTTTTTTTTGAATTTGACTTTTATAAAATTGATGCGTTGCTCAATTGAAAACATATAATCTTTTGAAGAGTTTTCGCCAACCGCAATGATAATTTCATCAAATAATTTTACTGCTCTGTTGATGATGTCTACATGCCCTAGGGTTAAGGGGTCAAAGGATCCTGGAAAAATTGCTTTTTTCATAAGGTAAGTTTAATGATTTTTTTTGAGCGCCTCCACAATAGCGTTATGAAACAAGTCAGATAACGAGATTCCGGCTTTTAAAGCTTGTTGCGGTAAAATACTTTCTTTTGTAAAACCCGGGATTGTATTCACTTCTAACAGGTAGGGTTTGTCATCTTTGAAAATAAATTCACTTCTAGAAAATCCGTCTAACTTCAAAATTTCATAAATATTTTTAGCAACTTCTCTTACTTTAGAGGCTTGTGTTTCACTTAATCGTGCGGGGGTTATTTCTTGGGATTTACCTAAATATTTTGCTTCATAATCAAAAAAGTCATTGCTTGTGATAATCTCTGTTATTGGAAGGACAGTTACTTTTCCTTTGTAGCGGATGACCCCAACAGAAACTTCGGTTCCATCTAAGAAAGATTCTATAATAATTTCATTATCTTCTTTAAAAGCTATTTCAATAGCCTTATAAAGCTCATCTTTTGAATAAACTTTAGTAACTCCAAAACTACTACCAGCTTTATTGGCTTTTACAAAACATGGAAACCCCACTGCGGATTCAATAGCTGCGGAGTCTATAGATTCTCCAGCATTTAAAAAATAAGCATCTGCGCTAACAATTCCATAGGGTTTTAGAGTGCTCAGACAGTCTCGCTTGTTAAAAGTAAGTGCTGATTGGTACATATCACTGCTCGTATGAGGTAGTGATAATAATTCGAAATAGGCCTGCATCTTTCCGTCTTCTCCTGGAGAACCATGAATTGCATTAAAAACACAGTCAAATATGATTTTTTTTCCATCTAAACTGATAGTGAAATCTGATTTATTCACAAAAAACTCTTCTAAGTTTTCGTTTACATAAACCCATTTGTCTTTAAAAATATGAATGCAATAGGAATTGTAAAGTTCAGCGGGTAAACTTTGGTGTATGACGCTTCCGCTTTTTAAAGAAATTAGATATTCGCTAGAATATCCGCCCATTACAATGGCTATATTTTTTTTCATATGTACTATTATACAGTAAAAATATTACTTTTAAATTAAATCAAATTCATTTTGATCTAAATATATTTACAATGAACTAAACAAGCCAAAGGTTTTTAGGACAGAATTATTTGTTTAGATTTGTCATTATATTATAATCAATTATGAGTTTCATTAAGTTTTTATTTAGTAAATCCTTTGTTAAGCAATTAATTTATGTCTTAATTGTCTTTGTTTTTTTTAGTTTTTTAGCCTTAGAATGGCTCAAATTTTACACCAACCATGGGTCATTTGTATCTGTGCCAAGTTTAACAGGAAAATCTTATCAAGTCGCTCGCGCACTTGTTCATAAAAATTCTCTCCGAATTGAAGTTCAAGATTCTTCAAATTACAACCCTAGATATCCAAAGGGAGCAATTATTGAGCAAGATCCTTTAGCTGGAAGTCAGGTCAAGCAAGACAGAAAGATATATTTAATTCTTAATCCATCGGGTTATCGTTCTTTTGCCGTCCCTGACGTGATTAGACGCACCTTCCGTCAAGCAAAATCTTCTATAGAAGCTCTTGGTTTCCAAACAGGTATGTTGACCTATGAAAATGACTTAGGAAAAGACGAAGTTTTAGAAATACGTTATAATGGCAAAATCATTGAAGCTGGCACCATGCTTCCAAAAACTTCTAAAATAGATTTTGTTTTAGGGAATGGTGCTCGGAATTAATAACTTACAATGGAACAATCAAATGAATTTTTAGAGACTGTTAGTGATCTACATGAACACTATGCTTTTTCAGTTGAAAAGGGACAGCAGCCATTGAGAATAGACAAGTATCTCATGAATTTTGTTGAAAATGCAACACGAAATAAAATACAAGAAGCTGCCAAAAGTGGTAGTATTTTTGTAAATAACAACGCTGTGAAGTCAAATTACAAGGTCAAACCTTTTGATCAAATTCGAGTCTTATTTGAGTACCCTGCCTATGAAAATTTATTGGTTCCAGAAGACATTCCAATTGATATTGTATACGAAGACGATGACTTATTGGTAGTGAATAAAGCACCAGGAATGGTAGTTCACCCCGGTCATGGAAATTACTCAGGAACTCTAATTAATGCTCTTATATTTCATTTCAAAAACCTGCCTGTAAACAGTACTAATCGACCTGGTTTAGTTCACAGAATTGACAAAGATACTAGTGGGTTGTTAGTGGTTGCTAAAACAGAACTTGCAATGGCTAATTTGTCAGCTCAATTTAAAGCCAAAACTAGTGAGCGAGAATACGTAGCACTTGTGTGGGGAAATATGGATTTAGATGAAGGGACTATTGAAGGTAATATTGGTCGTCATCCTAAAAATAGATTACAGAACACTGTATATCTCGAAAATAATGCTGAGAGAGGAAAGCCTGCAGTCACACATTACAAAGTTATTCAACGACTAGGATATGTTACTCTTGTTTCTTGCCGCTTGGAAACAGGTCGTACTCATCAAATACGTGTTCACATGAAGCACATTGGACATACTCTTTTTAATGATGAACGTTATGGGGGAGAACGTATTTTAAAAGGAACTACTTTTACTAAGTATAAGCAGTTTGTAGATAACTGTTTTAAGTCCTTACCGCGTCAAGCTTTGCATGCTAAAACCTTAGGGTTTATTCACCCATCAAGCAAAGAAAAAATGTCTTTTACAACAGATATTCCAAAGGACATGCAGACGTGTATTGAAAAATGGCAAACCTATTCAAATTACATAGATAAAAACTAAACTTTTAAGCTAATTGTTTTGACTGTTCAAGCTTACTTGTTAACTTTGGATTGCAAATTTGTTCTATGAAACTTGTTATATCGCCTTCAAAATCATTAAACTATCTGAGTGAATTACCATCCTCTTTTAGTACAGAAAGTTCTTTTTTGAGCGAAGCTCATTTACTAAACGATTTATTAAAAAAGAAATCTGCTAAAGAACTTTCAGCTCTTATGCACATTTCTTCTGATTTGGGTCAGCTAAATTACCAGCGTAACCAGATTTGGAGTCCTCTTTCCAATTCAAAAAATTCTCGGCCTGCAATTTATGCCTTTAGTGGCGATGTGTATCGTAGCTTTGATGCTTATACGATAAGAGAATCAAAACTAGATGCTCTTCAAGACACTGTTCGTATTTTATCTGGTTTGTACGGACTATTAAAACCTATGGATTTACTTCAGCCCTATCGTCTAGAAATGGGCACTAAGTTGCCGGTAGGCACTTCTAAAAACTTATATGAGTTTTGGCGACAGAAGGTTACCTCTGCCTTGAATAATGATTTAAAAGAAGGGGAGTTGTTTGTTAACTTAGCGAGTCAGGAGTATTTTAAAGTTATTGATGTAAAATCTCTAAAAGTACCGGTTATTCATATCGATTTTAAGGAATTCAAAAATGATCAATACAAAACTATCGCTATTTTTGCAAAACTAGCACGGGGTCATATGGCACGTTTCATTATTGAAAAGGCAGTTGAAACAATTGAAGGATTGAAAACCTTTACACTTGAAGGCTATGGGTATGACACTAATTTATCAACGGACACTAAATTGGTGTTTACTCGTTAAATTAGTTAAAATAAGACGTACCTTTGTATCAAATTTAAGAATGACTTATCGTATTGTATGCTGTCATTCTCAAAACATAGTGTATGACATTTAAATCCTTAGGTCTTATAGAAGCCCTACTTAAAGCGGTCCGTTTACAGGGCTACGAAACCCCTTCACCTATACAACAGAAAGCAATTCCTCCAATCCTAGAGGGCTTGGATGTATTAGCATCTGCTCAAACAGGGACTGGCAAAACAGCAGGGTTTACTCTGCCAATGTTACAAATATTATCCAAAAACTCAGTACTACACCGCCGACCATTGCGTGCATTGGTTTTAACACCGACAAGAGAGTTAGCTGATCAAGTGTATAATAACGTTAAGCACTACAGCAAGTTTTTAGACCTTCGTTCAGCTGTTATATTTGGTGGTGTGAATCAAAATCCACAAATTAAACATCTCCGAAATGGAGTTGATATACTAGTGGCAACCCCAGGCCGTTTGATAGACCTAGAAAACCAAGGGCATCTGTCTTTGTCCAAAGTTGAGATTTTTGTCCTAGACGAGGCTGACCGCATGTTAGACATGGGATTCAAACGTGATATTGATAAAATTAGGTCATTGATTCCTTCTAAACGTCAAAACTTAATGTTTTCGGCTACGTTTTCTAGAGAAATAAAAAGCTTAGCACAAACTATTTTACAACGTCCTACGGTTGTTGAGGCAACTCCAGAAAACACTACTGTAGAAGCGATTGCTCAACAAATATATCGGGTAGCTAAAGAGAAAAAGACGAATCTTCTAATAAAATTAATTCAAGACGGAAATTGGAAACAAGTACTAGTGTTTACACGCACAAAACACGGAGCTAATAAACTTTGTAAGAAATTAGAAAGTGCACGTATTTCCGCGATGGCTATTCATGGTAATAAAAGCCAAAGTGCCCGTACCCGTGCATTATCAGGTTTCAAAAACCATGAGGTTCGAGTTTTGGTTGCAACTGATATTGCCGCTCGCGGATTAGATATCCCATTATTACCTCATGTGGTTAATTATGAACTACCTAATATACCTGAGGATTATGTACACCGTATTGGTCGAACAGGTAGAGCAGGTGCTAATGGTGTTGCACTATCATTAGTTTGTGCAGAAGAAACTTCTTATTTGGCTTCTATTGAGAAGCTGACTAAGCAACGTTTTAAGAAAGAAATTATTGATGGTTTTGAGCCAGATCCGAATGCATCTACGTTACCCCCGAAGCAGGGAGGTGGGCGTCACCAGCGTCGCGGAGGAGTTCGGCCGACCAACAAACGATCAGGTTTTGCAAGTGGTGCTAGCCGATCGAGTTATAATCGTCGTCGTTAATTGTTATGGAAATTCAGCCAAATAATCCATTCCACGGAGTTAAGTTAGAACAAATCCTTGTAGCATTAGTAGCTCACTTTGGCTGGGAATTTATGGGTCAAAAAATTAAAATTCGATGCTTTAACGAAGATCCAACCATTAAATCTAGTCTCAAGTTTTTGAGAAAAACTCCATGGGCTCGTACCAAAGTTGAAGCCCTATACTTAAAGTTGCTTAAATCTAAATAAATTTAGATTTTTATTGAATTGACTGATATGGTTGCTTAAATAAGTTCTTATATCTCTTCTGTTTGTATCGCTATCTTTATGATGTGAAATAATTGTTAAACTACTTAGAGCTAATAATATTACTGTTATATTTGTGTTGTGTTTATGAAAAACTTATTTAACATTGTCGCTGTAGTATTCAGAACATTAATTTTTGTGTTATTGTTTGGTTCTATAATTTTACAGCCTACTTTAAAATCGATTTCATTGATGGACCCCCAATCTTTTTCTTGGCTTGATCATGATTCCGAAAGTGAGAATAATGAAAATGATAACAAAGAATTTGAAGATTCTAAAGAAAAAAAAGTTGAGTTAAGACTTATAGCGATAGATTTTAGTTCTAATTCTTTTATTTATAAAGTTTTTAATTATCGTTTATATTTTCTAAAGTACAACGTTACGATTGATCTACATGATCCCCCTCCGGAAGTTGTCTAATCCTTTTCCCAGTTTTATTTTGATGCCACTCACAGCTTAGACTGAGTGTCGTTAGATCATCCTAAATAATTTCAGATATATCAACATTGCAGATTTCATTTATGAGTCAGCACACAATTATAGTTATAAAAATGAATAGTTCAAATCCATTTAAAAATTTAAAATCAGACTTGCCATCTAGTGTCGTAGTTTTTTTTGTTGCACTTCCTCTTTGCCTTGGCATCGCATTGGCGAGTGGCGCACCACTTTTTTCAGGTTTAATTGCTGGAATCGTAGGTGGAATTGTCGTAGGGTCCATAAGTGGATCAAGTGTTGGAGTCAGTGGTCCTGCAGCAGGTTTAGCGGCCATCGTTTTAACAGCTATTGGAACTCTTGGTAGTTTTGAGAACTTTTTGTTAGCGGTTGTCCTTGGAGGCGCTATACAGTTTATTTTCGGAATTCTTAGAGCTGGAGTGATCGGCTACTATTTTCCCTCCTCGGTAATTAAAGGAATGTTAACAGGAATTGGTATAATAATAATATTAAAGCAGATTCCATATTTTTTTGGATATAATTCAAATTCACATGAAAGTCTCAATCTTTTACAGTTTGAAGGAAAAAGTTTCTTTTCTGAGATTTTTAATTCTGTTAATTTTATTAGTCCAGGTGCTACCGCAGTAGCTCTTATAGCATTGTTGATTTTGTTACTGTGGAGCGAAGTTCTCTCCTCAAAAGGAAAAATCTTTCAGTTAGTTCAGGGGCCTTTAGTGGCTGTTTTGGTTGGAATTATATACTTTGTGTGCACCCAAGGGAACATTTTATGGGGTATTTCTTCTGAATTATTAGTTAGTGTTCCTGTTCCCGAAGACGCTTCTACATTTTTAGCTCAATTCAGTTTTCCAAATTTTGCAGCTATTTCAAATCCCCAAATTTGGATTACAGCTTTTACAATTGCCTTGGTGGCGAGTTTAGAGACATTATTATGCGTTGAAGCCACCGATAAAATTGATCCTTTAAAGCGTGTAACTCCAACTAATAAAGAGCTATTAGCTCAAGGAGTGGGAAATGTATTGTCTGGACTAATTGGAGGGCTACCTGTGACTCAAGTTATAGTTCGCAGTTCTGCAAACATACAATCAGGTGGAAGAACTAAAATGTCAGCAATACTTCATGGATTTTTGCTATTAATTTCTGTAATCCTAATACCAAACTTACTTAATAAAATTCCGTTATCTGTGTTGGCATCTGTTTTATTTATTGTTGGTTATAAATTAGCAAAACCAGCACTTTTTGTTGACATGTATCGTTTGGGATGGAAACAATTTACTCCCTTTGTAGTAACTGTATTGGGTATCGTATTTACAGATCTTTTAATAGGGATTGCATTGGGTCTTTCTGTTGGAGTCGTAGTAATTTTAATAAAGAGTTTTCAAAATTCACACTTTTTACATATTGAAGACCATAGTAATGGAGCCCATAAAATAAAAATGACATTGGCGGAAGAAGTTACTTTTTTTAACAAAGGTGCTATTCTTAAAGAGCTAGATTCATTGCCGCATAATAGTTCTTTAGAGCTCGATGTAACCAAAACACGTTACTTAGATAATGATATAATCGAGATTTTAGAAGATTTTTCTCAAAAGGCACTAAGAAGAAAGATTGATATCAAATTAGTGTCTGTTAGGGGTGTGGTTAAAAACCCTGAAAGTTTTATTCAGTTTTTTCAGTTAAGACCTCAAAAAACTATATAAATTAATAAATTAAATAATTATGAAATCACATACAAAAAAATCACAATCAGAAATGACGCCAGAGTCGTCGCTTCAAGCCTTAAAAGATGGCAACGTACGCTTTATTAATGCATCTCAGATTGCAAGAGATTTGAATGCACAAGTCGATGCAACAAGTTCTGGCCAATTTCCTTTTGCAACCGTATTACATTGTATAGACTCTCGTGTCTCAGCAGAGCACATTTTTGACCAAGGAATTGGTGATTTATTTAGTATTCGTATTGCGGGTAATTTTGTTAATGATGATATATTAGGTAGTATGGAATTTGCTTGCAAACTAGCTGGTACTAAAGTATTAGTTGTGTTAGGACACACAGCCTGTGGAGCTGTCAAGGGAGCTTGTGATCATGCTCGCATGGGAAACTTAACTAGTCTTATAAAAAAAATTGAACCTGCTGTAGATGCTGTAGCCCTCCCAGAAGACGAAAGTATGAGAAATTCTTCAAATATTAGTTTTGTTAATTCTGTAGCTGCTAAAAATGTTGAAATGACATTAATCGATATTCGCGAGAAAAGTGAAATTCTTAAAGAAATGGAAGCTAAAGGAGAGTTAATGATAATAGGTGGGATGTATGATATCTCCAACGGAAAAGTAACTTTTTATGCTTAGAAAAATTAATTACTTTATTTTTTTATTGGCTAGTATGCTTATGTATCCAACTGGTATTAATGCTCAACAGAGTGATTTTGGAAATTGGCTTATTTACATAGGCAATAAAAAATTGAATTCAAAATGGAATATTCACAACGAAGTTCAATATCGAAATTATGATGCTGTTGGAGATTTAGAACAGCTATTGCTTAGGACTGGTGTCGGCTATAACTTATCCGAAAACAATCACAATTTACTTCTTGGTTACGGCTATATTCTCTCAGAAAATTACATATCGAATATCCAAGACAAACAATATGTAAACGAACACAGAATATTTCAGCAGTTTACTTTAAAAGATAGAATAGGGGGTGTTTTGTTAACTCATCGTTACAGATTCGAGCAGCGTTTTGTTGAAGAGTATTTTAAAATGCGTTTGAGATATTTTTTAGCTGCCAAAATTCCGCTTATTAAATCTAAAGATGGTAATAATAAGTTTTATTTTTCCGCTTACAATGAAGTATTTCTAAATACAAAAGGCACTTTTTTTGACAGAAATCGAGTGTATGGAGGCATAGGTTATCAACTAAACAATAAGGTCCGTTTAGAGGCTGGATACATGAATCAAATATTTGAATCTTCTTCACGTGATCAATTTAATTTTATCACGTTTATCACTTTTTGAGTTCAAATATTTTTGTGTTATAATGTTTTGTTTTTTTTACAATCAAAAAGGCACTAGTTTTAAGTTAGTGCCTTTTTGATTGTTAAATATTATGTGTGTAGTTATACTTTTGCTGACTTGACTGTTTTTATGATGCGTCCAGCAATCTTATATGGATCGCCATTTGATGCAGGTCTACGATCTTCAAGCCAGCCTTTCCAGCCTTTTTCTACAGCAATAATTGGAATGCGAATAGAAGCCCCTCTATCTGATATACCCCAAGAAAAGTCAGTGATGGCTGCAGTTTCATGTAAACCGGTTAAACGTTGGTCATTGAATTCGCCATAAACTTCAATGTGCTCTTTAACAACTGGTCTAAATGCTTCACAAATTTTAGCATAAACTTCCTTGTCACCACAAGTTCTCAGTGTTGTGTTAGAAAAGTTAGCATGCATACCAGATCCATTCCAGTCCATATCTTTTCCAAGTGGTTTTGGATGATAATCAATATAGTAGCCATATTTTTCAGTAAGTCTATCTAACAAATAACGAGCTACCCAAATCTCATCTCCAGCCTGTTTAGCTCCTTTGGCAAACAATTGAAATTCCCATTGTCCAGATGCAACCTCTTGATTTATGCCTTCAAAATTTAAACCAGCATCAATACAAAGATCTGCATGTTCTTCAACTAAATTTCTTCCATGTGTGTTTAGCCCCCCAACAGAGCAATAGTACATCCCTTGCGGAGCTGGATATCCTCCAATTGGGAAACCTAAAGGTAATTGTGTTTTGGTGTCCATGATGAAATATTCTTGCTCAAAACCGAACCAAAAATCATTATCATTATCGTCAATTGTAGCTCGTCCATTAGAAATGTGAGGTGTTCCATCTGCATTTAAAACTTCTGTCATTACTAGGTAACCGTTAATTCTAGCAGGGTCTGGATAAATTGCAACAGGTTTTAGTAGGCAGTCTGATGAGTCTCCAGATGCTTGTTTTGTTGATGATCCATCAAAAGACCAATTATCTAGCTCTTGTATTGTTCCTTGGAAATCTTCATGTTCTTCAACTTTAGTTTTACTTCTCATATTCTGGGTTGGTGAATATCCATCTAGCCAGATATATTCTAATTTAATTTTAGCCATGTTTTTATTGGTATTTAATTTTTCAAGCAAATATAAAAATTATGATAAATACTCCATTTAAAATAGGGGTATAATTATCAACAAAGTAATATTTTTATTTAATACCCTATATTTTTTAGGGTTTGTCTGTTTATTTCATAATTAAAGCATGAATTAATTTTAAATTTGTTAATAAATAATTAATCAAAATATTTTTTTTAGTGCGATTGTTATATTTTTGTGTTATTAATTCTAAAAATTAATAATAATGTCAACACTCAGATTCCACGCACTCAAGAAGTCTTTAGACAGATTGCCTCCTAAAATTGATACAGGCTTAAAGCAATCCGAAATATTCGGAGCTAATGTATTTGGTTTCAAAACTATGCGTCAATTTTTAACAAAAGAAGCCTTTGATAGCCTAGTTAGAGCAGTAGATAAGGGTGATAAGATTAATCGCTCAATCGCTGATCAAATTGCTTCCTCAATGAAAGATTGGGCGATGGCAAAAGGAGTAACTCATTACACACATTGGTTTCAGCCATTAACTGGTGCTACTGCCGAAAAACATGATGCATTTTTTGAAACAGTCGGCAATGGAGAAGCCTTGGAGCGCTTTGAAGGTAATCAGCTGGTTCAGCAAGAACCTGACGCCTCATCTTTTCCAAACGGAGGTATTCGTAATACTTTTGAAGCCAGAGGTTACACTGCCTGGGATCCAACCTCTCCAGCCTTTGTGTTTGGCACAACACTATGTATTCCTACAGTTTTTGTGGCCTACACTGGTGAAGCCTTAGATTATAAAACTCCACTATTAAGAGCCCTTAGCTCAGTAGATCATGCAGCAACTGACGTATCACGGTATTTTGATAAAACAGTGAAAAAAGTTACAGCATCTCTAGGTTGGGAGCAAGAATATTTTCTGATAGACAAAGCTTTAGTCGCCTCTAGACCAGATATTGAAATGTCAGGTCGTACTCTTCTTGGACATAGTTCAGCAAAAGATCAGCAACTTGATGATCATTATTTTGGAACTATTCCAGCGCGTGCTCTGAATTTTATGCGTGAATTAGAAACAGAGTCAATGATGCTAGGAATTCCAGTAAAAACACGCCACAACGAAGTAGCACCCAATCAGTTTGAGCTAGCTCCAATATACGAAGAAGCTAATTTAGCAGTTGATCATAATTCACTCGTAATGGATGTTATGCAAAAAGTAGCTGATCGTCACAATTTTAAAGTTTTATTTCATGAAAAACCTTTCGCTGGAGTAAATGGTTCTGGAAAGCATAATAATTGGAGTTTAAGCACAGATACAGGAGTTAACCTATTGGCACCTGGAAAAACTCCAATGAGTAATTTACAATTTTTAACATTCTTCGTCAATACAATAAAAGCTGTACATGATAATGAAGAATTATTACGTGCCTGTATAGCCTCTGCAACAAACGACCACCGTTTAGGAGCTAATGAAGCTCCACCAGCAATTATGTCTGTGTTTATTGGCGCCCAATTAACTAAAGTTCTTCACGAGCTGGAGGGTGTTACCAAAGGTAAATTATCACCAGAGGAGAAAACAGATTTAAAATTAAATGTTGTTGGAAAAATTCCAGAAATATTATTAGATAATACCGATCGAAATCGAACATCTCCATTTGCTTTTACAGGTAATAAATTTGAGTTTCGTGCAGTTGGCTCAACTGCTAATTGTGCAAATCCAATGACGGTTCTAAACTCAATTGTTGCAAATCAACTGATTGATTTTAAGTTAGAAGTGGATGGTTTGATGAATGAGAAAGATTTGAAAAAAGATGAAGCTATTTTTAATGTTTTAAGAGAATACATTAAAACCTCTCGAAATATTCTTTTTGAAGGGAATGGGTATGGGGTTGATTGGGAAAAAGAAGCCGCCAAAAGAGGTTTAAGTAACAATAAAAATACTCCAGATGCTCTTAAGGTTAAAATTGATCCAGAAACTATTTCCATGTATGAAAGATTAAATGTAATGAACAAAGTGGAAATTGAAGCACGGTATGATATTGAAATTGAAGAATATGTTCATATAACCCAAATTGAGGGCAGAACTTTAGGGGATATTGCACGTAATCACGTCATTCCGACAGCAGTTAAATATCAAAATATTTTGATTGATAATGTAAAAGGGTTAAAAGAGATATATGGCAAAGATTTTAAAAAATTTGCAAGTGAACAATTACTTTTAATATTAGAGATATCTAAGCGAATCGAGGCAATTAACTCGGGAGTTACAAAAATGACGAATGAACGAAAAAAGGCCAATTCGATTAGTGATACAACCAAAAAGGCAAAAGTATACTGCTCAAAAGTAAAACCGCTTTTTGATGATATACGATATCATTGTGATAAGTTAGAGTTGTTGATTGATGATGAATTATGGCCGTTAGCCAAGTATCGCGAATTGTTATTCACCAAGTAAATAAAAAAAGGGCCCTATTCATGTAATTGGGTTTTTTTTAATTCAAATAATTTAAATACTTTACTACTTTTGTATCACAAATAATTTATATGAGTAACGAGATAAGCAAACGCTATGCACAAAGGGGGGTTTCAGCATCTAAAGATGATGTTCATAATGCTATTAAAAACATAGATAAAGGGTTGTTTCCCAAAGCTTTTTGTAAAATTGTTCCAGACTATCTCACTAGTGATGAAGATTATTGTCTAATAATGCATGCTGATGGTGCAGGAACCAAAAGCTCACTAGCCTACATGTACTGGATGGAAACTGGGGATACCTCAGTTTGGAAAGGAATTGCTCAAGATGCATTAATTATGAATATCGATGATTTACTGTGTGTAGGGGCTACAGATCATATTTTGTTATCTTCTACGATAGGTCGAAACAAAAATTTGATTCCTGGATCTGTTATTGCAGCAATTATTGAAGGAACGGAAGAACTTATACAAGACTTAAAAGAATTTGGAGTTACTATCCATTCTACCGGTGGTGAAACTGCTGA